>BNJT01001734.1_pt1:180000-427134 | contig 427134 bp, 472 predicted proteins | sample 8540491 | NCBI WGS metagenome assembly BNJT01 (sample SAMD00202455, study PRJDB9452) | human saliva metagenome | host: Homo sapiens
ACTAGCTAATCCTGCTAGAGCCGTCTCCAGCCAAGGTTGTAGAGGTACTATCTATGTAGGTGTCCGTGTCAGACGGAGCTGGGAAGGGTAGGGTGTGAGGTCACAGAAGAGCGTAGCGACGCATGGGGCCTACACATCACCTTCGACGAAGCCCTAAAATGTATGCTGTACATTAAACTATTGTATTATATATTGCCATGGGCGAGTGTGATAGGAAGCCGCGTCTAATGGTAGGAGGTCAACTACATCTACCCGATACCGCGGTGCGTAGCACCTATGGTATCGAACCGTATAGTAGCTGAGAAATTTAGATTTATGTAAATAAACTAGTTTTAAGTGACACCTTAGTTCGTAGCACATAAGGCATCCTTCCGTAAACTAGTTGAGTAACTATTATCTTATGTAAATTACTATTCTAATAGCCCACCCTTGACATATCGAAAAAAATAGATATAATAGCATTAAGATATATGAGTAATCGTTCATATATAATACAACTATTATGAATCCTGTTCGATTAAGAGGTGATAGAATGAATCCTGTAAGAACAATTGAAAGAATTATTAAAGCTCCTGATATTCATTGGGTAGGCACTGGATTTAGAGTACGTCAGTACTTCCCTGATAGCGATGAGTCACCTATGCTTGATCGTATGTCTCCATTTTTGTTACTCGACTATAATGAGCCATATTATTTCCAGGGCAGTCCTTTTGATACAGGTGACACTCCACATCCCCATAAAGGCTTTGAAATGGTAACATTTTCTTTTTCCGGCTCCATTGAACATAAAGATGCAGCTGGTAATAGTGGTGTTATTCATTCTGGTGATGTGCAATGGATGACTGCCGCTAGTGGTGTTTGCACAAAGAATTTCATGAAAAAGAATATGCAAAGCGGGGACGTTTGTTCCATGCTTTACAATTATGGATAAATCTACCTGAACGTCATAAAAATGATGCACCTGCATATCAATATATACCTGCTAACACAATGGGGCGGTATCAATCTCTTGATGAAACAATCGATGCCATCGTTTACACCGGTACTTTCAGACATATAACAGGTCCTGCTAAATCCCATACACCGATGAATATTTACAAATTAAAACTTCAACCTAATTCATGGATTTCTATTTCTGAGAATATGACTTGGAATACAGGCTTCCTTGTGATTAATGGTACAGGTAGTGCCAATGGTGAAAGCATAGAATTTGGAGATTTTGTACTTTTCAACAATGATGGAGAGCGCTTTGAGGTAGAGTCTGGTGATGAAGGTCTTGAAATCTTCGTTCTCGCTGGAGAACCACTCAATGAACCAGTGGTAAAACAAGGGCCATATGTTATGACAAATAAAACAGAGCTTCTTCTCGCTTATGGAGAATACATAAACGGTAAATTTGGCCGCGAAGAAGCTATTATGTAATACGTAAATCTTACTCTACAAGAAAAGATACACCCCCTATAAGTCACGTTAACTAGCTTATAGGGGGTTTGTTTTATACTAAACTTATCTTTACTTGTTTATCTAAAGCAAATGCAATCTTACAGAGAGTACTAATACTTGTATTTGCACCTTGTTCTATTCTTGCAATTGTGGATTGAGGGACACCAGATTTTTCAGCTAAATCACGTTGTGTTAAACCGGCTGCTTCACGAGCTTTTGCAATAACTATAGCACTTTCTAGATTAGCCGATTCTTTTTCAAATCTGGCTTTAAACTTTGGATCTTTTAATTGTTCTTTCAGAAAATCGTCAAATTTAATTGTTGGCATAATATTCCTCCTCAAACTCGCGCCTAATTTGTTTGGCATGAATTATCTCTCTTTTAGGTGTTTTCTGCGTTTTCTTAGTAAATCCATGTGTAATAATATATCTATTATTAATTACATGAAAGTATAATGCCCTTTGAATACTATTAGGATATTTAAGACGGATTTCCATCCCAATCCTTCTTTCTTCTATGATAGCATATATGCTATCACGTTTCGATTTTAAATAGTTTTATATACTCTAAATTCTTATCTTTACTATATAGATACGTGAATAGTTTTTTTGGTAGCTTAAAGAATTAATGGGGATGATTTAACACCTTTGTAATTACTATTCAAGTTCATGTTGATTTGCCTATCTTTTAAGAGCGTTCAACTGGAATTTCAAGTTATATCATGTTTATTGATAATACATATATAGTTATATATATCTTATATTCACTTATGTGCTTTAAGATACATCATTTCTCTATACATATGTTATACTAAAGTTCAAACTATACTTTAATAGGAGGTCTTATGACTAAGAAAATTGCGGTTCTCGTGAATGAGGATACAATGCAGCGCTGTTCTTGTGGCGGTTGCTTAAAAGCATTTATGAATAAAGCGGATTCCTTTGAGCGTTATGCAGATGAGGATATTGAGTTGGTAGGTTTCACGCATAGTGGTGGGGATCTAGCCAAGAAAATCGAGTCTTTCAAGAAAAAAGGTGTTACTACAGTTCATCTTTCTACGTGTACTCGTGGTAAAAATGAAAATTATGAAAGCATCGCAGAGCAGTGTGCTGAAGCAGGTTTTGATGTTGTAGGCTATACGCATGGTGCTGCTGTTTCTAAAGATGGTAAAGAAGCCGTTGTGCTTTCAGCAAAACCAGTAGAAGAATAGAACATTGATCTGTTAGTATAGATAGTATCAATAGAACAATTATTATATATGGTATCAATAGAACAACTATTATATATAGTAAAGGAATAGAATAATTATTATATACAGCAAAAGTCGCGTATGCGGGCTTTTATACTAATAAATATATGATTAGTTGTTCCACTATTCATTTTGTATTTACGTATGTAACATATAAGATAGTGGTATCAGTGTGGTATCTGTTAAATACTGGCAGGTTGCAAACTGATAGTATGAACTTTGATGTTGTGTACAAAGGCTACTTTGCCTAACATACTATTTGATCTAAAATTTTTTTGTAAATGGTTATATATATCATGAATATAGCCTTTAGTACTTATATTTTGAGAGGTTGATAGAATGAACAAGAAACTTACAGCGGCTACGTTATCTGTAGCTATGGCGGTGACTATGGCGCCGGCAATCATGCAAACAGCGCCTGTACAAGCCGCATCTGCTGCAGTACAATCACTAGCTGGTGGCGCTATTGCTATGGCTTACGTATCTACTGCTTTAAATAAAATGGATAATTCTGAGCAAGGCCAAAAAAAGAAAGCTTGGCTCGTACAAAAGAAAAAAACAGGTTACTTGAACGATAGTGCAGCTCAAGAACGTGTAAATCGCATTATGAAAAACGTTAGAGGCTACGCCGAGCGTAAAAACGTTCTTACGTTGTATATGCTAACCCTGATGAGGAGTTCAATGCTTTTGCAACGCTTGGCCGTGTTATGTCTATTAACAAAGGTGCCTTAGATACGTTAGATGATGATCAATTGGCGTACGTAATGGCCCATGAAATTGCACATGGTGAGCACAAAGATATTATCAATGGTGCTAAAAAACAAATTGGTTTATCTACTGCGGTAGGTATCGCTGCGGGCGGTAGCGAAGGGGCTGCCATTTTATCCAACGTAGCAGGTAACTACTTGTCTAACCAAGTATTTACAATGAGCCAAGAAAAAGCAGCCGATGAATTGGGTTTCCAAATCTTAAGTGAATCTCCTTACAATGTGGGCGGTGCAGCCGGTTCTATGCTTGTACTTCGCAATAAAGTGGGGGAACACTATCGTGAAGGGCTTTCACAAGTAGTGGCACCTAATAACCATCCTAAGTTAACAGACCGTGTGAACAATAATATTGCTCGCATGTACACATACTCTGGAAACCACGTAAACGTGTCTAAAGGCGCCGTTTATGTAAATGGTGATAATATCTATACACCAGCTGCTAGTGGCCGCTATACAGGGGAAGAACGCGCTTTCTATATGGCCGGCAAATTAGCTCGCATGTACCACAACAATCAAGTGACACCAGGTTCTGCATCTTATAATGGTGGCACAGTAACCGTTGCGGGCCAAAACATCGTCACTACTCCAAATGCAGATGTAGCATTACAAGTGGCGACGAACCTTAATAATGCCTTCGTGAAACCTGCAGGAGCTGCCGTTAATGGTAAAAAGCCAGCTAAGGTTAAACAAGAAAAACCTAAAAAGGCAAAAGAAAATAAAAAAGCAAAAGACAATAAAAAAGCAGATAAGGCTAAAAAATAATAGTGTTTAAAGCTAAATTAATAATGTTTAATGCTAAAAATAAGCAGGCATACAGCGTGACTGTGGGCTGTGTAGAAGGATAATCTAAATAAGACAGATTATCGTTCATATATTATAAATACAAGAGGACTGAGCAAATGCTTGGTCCTCTTTCTTGTATAGACCGCATACAATAGATACTGTATACTAAAGCTATAAATATTCGGTTAATCGTAAGTTGCAGATGAGAGAGGGGCGCTTATGAATCAAAAAGAGAAGCATTTTTTTGGAGCCTTAAAATGGATTATGTTCAATTATATATTTTTTTAGGCATTCTTATACTCATTGGCCTATTTATCGCTTTGGCTCCAGATTTGTTAGGTGATGTCATACCGCGACATGGCACTGTAGGTAAATTATTGACGTCTCTGAATGAACGGAAGATTGAGGATAGTCAACATACAGTCATGACTGTACCGGATTATGTACGTCGCGTCGTTACTATAGGTGAAAGTACGGTAGATATTATGGGCGCTATTGGTGGAGAGCCTTATATCGTGGCTACAGATGGATCTCCTTATTCCAGTTCTACTCATATTAATGGCCGTGTAGAGTTAACCGTGGATTCCATTAAGTCTTACGAGCCAGACGTGGTCGTAGCGCCAGATTCTACACCTCCAAGCCTTGTGTCGTCCTTGCGCGCTGCAGGCATACCTGTCTTTGTGTATACGAAAAAGATAGCTTTAATGATATTATTTTAGCCACTAAAACCATAGGAGAGATTTTTAAGGATAAAGATCCAGAACGTGAGTTTATTGTATCTAGACGTAATGTTAAGAAACTTGTAGAGCCTCACGAAAAGGATAAAAAGCCCGTTATTGCTTTATATAATAGCTCTCACGGCGTATATCGGTCGGGTATCGTTCGGGATATGATTGAACAGGTGCACGGTATTGATGGAGCAGGAAACCTTGTGATAACAGAAAGTGGCAAGGATATTAATATGTTATCTGATGTTTGGTGGTACCGAGATCATAAAACGACGGTAGATATGAACCAATCTATGGGGACAAAAGCCGATTTGATTCGCATTAATCCAGATGTTATTTTTGTGCCTACCCGTTTTATCGATAAACTACCAGATTACAAGCAAGATATTGATGCCATTATGAACGATCCGGACTTACAAAATGTAACGGCTGTTAAAAAAGGCTATGTCTATCCAGTTCAGGAACTATTTGTGATGAGCTATTCCTGGAAAGCTTTCATGGCCATGGAACAAATGGCAAAATGGCTCTATGGTCCTAGTACCTATGAGGGCATCGTTAAATATAAGAGTGAGCCGTGATTAACGATAGTTTTATTAGATTGTTATATAGTTTCAGGTGAATAGCTGAAAGTCTATAAGGAGAGAGTATGCAACTAAAGCGTTTATTAATATTATTAGCCATCTTTTGTGGCGTTTTGGTCGTAGCCATTATGGGCATGTACAAGTCTTGGAATGCTTTCACAAGCGGCGGCATTTTTGGGATGTTGAGTTCAAAGGGTATTTATAAGATGGTGGACGGTACCAGCGAGACGGTCATACTCGATCACAAGGCAGAACGCATCGTAGCTGTTGGTCCCAATGCAGCGGACCTTGCATCTGAATTAGCAGGTGACTCGGTGGTGGCTAGCACTGCGGCACCGTATCAATCGTCTAATGGCGTAAAGCAACGGGTGGCCCTTGATGTGAAAGCTATCGCTGCATTAAAACCAGATATTGTAATTGTAGAGGACGATGATGGTGCTACAGATCTCGTTAGGCCACTGCGTGAGGCAGGCGTAAAGGTAGCACTTCTTAGAGCGCCTAAGACGGTAAAAGAGGTAGAGGATCAAACGCGCAATGTAGGACAGTTGTTAGGTCGTGCTGATAAAGCGGAATCCCTCATTACAACGATGATGAACTACATCCGCGATACAGAGTCCTTGCGATTTGCTCGCCGTGATGACCCGAAAAAGACCGTTGCCGTTTATAATGAAAATGGCTTGTATGGGGCGCCAGACACAATGATTCAAGACATGTTGAAATATGTAAATGTAGACAATGCGGCGACTAAGGCCGGTGTAAAATGGTCCTACATGGGTAAAAAGGATGATCTTATCAAGGCCGATCCCGATGTGATTATTGTGCCTACAGATGTGAAAGCACCGGGCTTTAACCGTGATTCGGTACTTAATAGCTACTATAATGATCCGGCTCTTAAAAATATTAAGGCCATTAAGAACAAAAAGGTAGTTATCATATCTAATGAAGCCATGATGGCTAAGACCTACCATATTGGTCGCGGCATATATAACATGGCGCAATTCGTGTATGAACGATAGTAGGCTATAACGAATAAATAATACATATAATCATAAATAAAAAGAAACGATAATAGAGAAGATAATATAAGATAAGATAATATAAGATAAGATAATGTGATATAATATATAATCTAATAGAGAAAAATAATAGATTATTATAAGAAAAAAACCTTATAAAATACACAAAAATGTATTAATATTGGATAAAATATAAATAATATTCATTGACGTATAAATTATATTCATGAACCAATGAATGCCGATAAACATACAGAGTTATTATACAAAATGACTGCTGTAGGTTGATTGAATAAAATGTTATAAATACTTAGAAATATGCGGATTGCAAGGTTAATGCCTAGCAATCCGCATATTTCTATATTTATAAAATGCATGAATATTTCGTACAAGAAAAAAAGTTTTGTCTATATATATAGGATAAATGTACATAAAAAAATGGATAGAGTGTGTACTAAAAAAATGGAATACTATAGAATCCCATTAACCATAGGGGGTATAGGGTTATTGTGCTAATGTTTTCTTTATGGAATAATGACAATATTAGTGGTTAATCGAAGAATATAGATGATCACTTTTTTTAGTTTATATGTAATTTTATACATCTTGGAGGCTATGATGGAGTATACAATTCACCTATTTCATGCAGGTGGTATCGTTATGTATCCACTTGTACTATTCATGCTAGCAGCATGCACTATTTTATTTGAACGTATTCGTATGTATAGAAATATCGATCGTGAGTTACAACAGCTATCTGACAACATTGATGTGGGCCGAAATAGCAATAGTTGGGCTACCCTTGAACAGGCTGTAAAAAATAGTGATGATGCATTGAGTAAGTTTGTATCTCCAATTGTTGATTCTGTATATAGTGTAGAAGGTTTAGAAAATCGTTTACATGATGTAGTAGGCTATATGGACGAACGTTTGAAACGCGGTCTCAACTGGCTTAGCATGATGGTAACTATGGCGCCATTGCTTGGTCTATTGGGTACTGTAGTTGGTATGATTCGTTCCTTCGCTGCTGTAGGTGGGGATATTGGTGCTCCTACTGTGATTACAGGCGGTGTTTCCGAGGCGTTAATTGCTACAGCAACAGGGCTTTCAGTAGCCATCGTAGCATTAGCATTCCATAGCTGGTGCACAAGTAAAGTAAATTATGATATTGCAAAATTGGAACAAAAATTAGGTTCTATCATGGATTTATATATTAGGAGTCAGCGATGAAACGTAGTTCAGTAGGCATTCAAAAAGAACCGGATATCATGATTATTCCTATGATTGATATCGTATTCTTCTTGCTTGTATTCTTCATGATGAGTACGTTGTACATGAATACAGAAGAGCAAATTCCGCTCAACTTACCGAAGGCATCCTCGTCTTCTGCTAAGACGATTGAACCAATTACGATTTCATTAACGGCTACACATAAGATGTATTTGAATGATCGTGAAATTGTACCAGCTCAATTGGGGGCAGAAATTCAAGGCATTGTTGCAAAGGAACCACAACAAGCATTTATTGTACGTGCTTCTGAAGATATTGCATACAAGGAAGTAGTTAGCATTTTAGATAATCTTAAAATCAGTGGTGCTCGGTTTGTTAGCGTAGCGACAGAACGGAAGTGATCATATGGTGAGTAAACGATATGGCATTCCTTTTATAGCTGCATTGGTGGTCAATTTAGCATACTGGGGTGTTGTAGGCGATTGGTTTGGTCATATAAAACCACCAGAAACGCCAAAGAAAGATTTGGTCATCAATCTTGACATGGCGCAACCGGAACCTCCTGAGCAGGAGAAGAAACAGCAAGAGAAAATGGTCTCTGATGATAAAGAAAATGCTGCGGGCGGTAAGTCGGGTAGTGTATTACCGGATTTATCGGGAAAACCGACACCGGGCTTGCAAAATCTTAACCCTTATCTAGGTGGCAATGAAGCCGCTAGTATCAATCTACATGGGAATACAGATAATCCTGTAGGTGTTCCCGGCGATGGTGATACAACAGGTCCGGGTGGTGGACCTATTGGTAATGGTGGTAAAGCAAATGACGGCCCTGGTACACAGGAAGGCAATCCTGGGACTAGTGATAAGGAAGGTTCAGGGTACTTTGATGTTTCGGGGTATCGTGCTAGTTTAGATGCTAATAAAGTCATGCCAGCACAAGCTGTACGAAGAGGTATTACAGGGACAGTCACTATTAGGGTTTATTTTGATGGCGAAGGTAATTATATAAGGGCTGAAATTGAGGGGAGTAGCGGCTCTAGCCTTCTTGATAATGATGCATTGGCACTGGCGGCTAGGTCAGGTGGGGCTACAAATACGACCGGAGAACCTAAATCAGATGTTTTTTATATAAGATATGAATTTGAATAATGATTATATTTGGAATGAGCCTAAATTGAATTAAATGGATTACAGTTTATGTAGGGGATATGAGAAGGTTCATATCCCCTACAACCAAATTCTACTGTAGTTCGGAGGCTACAAATTAACAGAATTAACATAGTTTTAATAAAACATATAGGATGATAAATGAAATGAATAAACGTGTATATGTGGCCACAATGATGGCATTACTTAGTATGAGTGTAAATGGTTATGCGGTAGATATGACAACTAATCAGAATCAAGAGTCGTCCAATGTAATTAATGTAACCGCCAATCGCACAGCCCTTCTAGATTTGGACACACCTGTAGCGATGAATGTAATTACACCTGAGGAGTTAAAAAATACTGGTGCTACCACTGCTTTTTGATGCGGTGGCGACCGTACCAGGGGTAACAATAAATTCTTATGGTGCTGGCGGTGCCGATTTTTGGTGGCATGGATAGCCGTACGAATATTCGAGGCCTTGACCGTGGTGCCCTTGTTCTTGTAAATGGCGTGCCTATGAACCTCAATGGCAAAGGTGGACTCGGTTCTATTCCTACGAGTGCCATAAAACGTATCGAAGTAGTGAAAGGAGCTGCTTCTACATTGTATGGTGCAGAGGCATTAGGTGGCGTTATTAATGTTATTACTAAGACTCCATCTACAGAGGGTGGCTCTGCTACGGTTGCCGTAGGTAATCAGGGTGCTAAACGCTTTGATGTGTCTTATGGTACAGATAAATTCATCGTTGGTATCGATAGAAAATACTGGGGCACGCAGGACCCATCCACACCGATTCGCTACGACTATGCAGGTACTAAAGGATATAACTACTATAGTACTCGCAACAAGGGCAATTCGTTGGGGCTCTTTATGAGTGGTAAGCTTTCAGATAAGGTAACATTGAATTTAATCGTGCTGAAAGTAAATCGTCCTTTGGTCTAATCAGTACGGAAACAAATCCGGCTAATCAAGCAAGACATTCTACGACGTATCATTATAAGGATGATCGCAATAATGCTTCCTTGATTTATAAGGACAAGGGTACTACAGGAACCTTGTTCTATAATGACCGTACGATGCGTGGTACGAGCCGGGTGCACAATACGTCCCAAGCTAAGGCAACTGAAACAAGCTATCGCGCACGTCAATATGGTTTTGATGTACAGCATGAATGGGATTTTAGAGATGGTAAGGACTATTTAATCGCAGGTGTTACAGGTAAACAAGAAATCTATCATGCAACGGCTGCTCCTGTGTACATTCATCCTAAACGCAATAGTTATGCTGTGTATGGTAGTTATTCTTATGAAATTAACCCTAAATGGACATCCATTTTTGGGCTTGCGTTACACCGTAATCGATGATCCAATCAAGGATCGACATGTGTTGACCCCTCAATTCCAATTATTGCACTCCATCAATAAACAATCTTCCATGTATGTGAACGTAGGGAAAGCTTTCACAATGCCTAGCTTGAGCGATACATTCCGCAGCGTTAGCCGTCGGTATACAGCGGTAAGCAGTAAAAACCTCAAACCAGAAGAAGGTTGGAACTATGAAATTGGGTACAAGCGGATTAACAAAAAGGATGATTGGAAGGTTGATGTGTTCTATATGGATTTCAAAAACTTCTTCCAATGGCAACCGGATGCAAATGGTCGACCTTTGGTGCGAGTAAATGGCGGGAAATTCCGCAACGTGGGCATCGAAGCCGAATATGGTAGACGTTTATCCGACCGCCTCAAATGGAACGTGAGTGGTTCCTATTCTAATCCACGACAAAAGGAAATGAATGAAACTTATTGGAAACAAGCGGCTCCTAAGTTACAGTTTACAACCGGCATTCGTTATGAAAGCCCAACCTGGGAAGCTGGTACATCCTTTAGCTTTGTTACCAAACGTTTGCGCAATCGTGATGGCGGCTTAAATCCTAATATTGCCCTTTGGAATGCGTATGTAGGTTATCATTTCAACAAGGATGCAACACTTCGTCTCGATGCTCGTAACTTGTTAGACCGTCATAACGTTATCACTAATGGGGATTATGAATACTGGGGAGACCCATTTACATATGAATTGAGTTATACACAAAAAAATTCTAATATTTATTTATAGAGATTTATATAAAATCCAGTACTAATAGGGGGTATGGGTTTTGTACAGTCCTTTTAAATGTGTAATAATACAATTATGTAGTTTTTTTATGAATAATTAGTGTGTATTATGAGGGATTTATTATGAACAATCTTAAGAAACGACGGACTTCTGTACTTATAGGATTGGCTTTGATGGGATTATCTGTGCATGCATATGCAGTGGATGTAACGACTACCACAGATACTCCTACTACGGTAGCGTCTACTGAAGCAAATGGCGCATCTGAAAGTCATGTCATTAATGTAACAGCTAATCGCATGGCGCTATTAGATTTAGATACGCCGGCAGCGATGGATGTTATTACGGACAAAGATATCATGAATAGCGGTGCTAAAAATGCCTTTGATGCGGTGAACATGGTGCCTGGTATTACATCTTTCTCCTATGGTGCATCTGGTCTTGAATATGGGGCTATGGACAGCCGTGTGAATATCCGTGGCCTTGAACGGGGATCCTTGATTCTTATGAATGGGGTACCGATGAACCTCAATGGCAAGGGCGGCCTTAGTTCTATTCCGACTAGCTCTATTGAACGCATTGAAGTATTAAAAGGTGCAGCCTCTGCTTTATATGGCGCTGATGCTATGAGTGGTGTTATCAATGTAATTACTAAGACTCCAAGTAAAGAAGGGGGCTCTGCTACGGTAGGTTTTGGTAATATGGGGCGCCAAACTTATAAAATTAACTATGGCACGCCTCGCTTCTTAATTGGTGTGGAACGTAACTTCTTTGGTGCTCAAGATCCAGAAACCCCTATTCGCTCTGATATCGGTGCTTATGCTAAAGGTTATGAATATTATACAGCTCGTAACAAAGGGAATTCCTTAGGTGTATTTATGAGCGGTAAATTAAATGATAAGTTGACTTTGAACTTTAGCCGTTTTGAAGGTAATTCTTCTTTTGGACAGTTGAGTACAGAAACGAATCCTATTAAGCAAAAGCTTCACTCTACAACATATGCTTATAAAGATACTAAAAATAATGCGTCTTTAGTTTATAAAGATGGCAATACTACAGGTACAATCTTCTACAATGATAGAGATTTGTATGGTAAAAAGTCGCATACATAGCAAAAAAAGACATATACGTTGAGTGATAACAACTATATTGCTCGACAATATGGTTTCGATGTGCAACATGAATGGGACTTCCGCGGTGGCAAGGACTATTTCATTGCAGGTGTACTTGGTAAACGAGAAACATATCGCACTACATCTGGTCCATACTATGGAAATCCACATCGCAATAGTTATGCCATTTATGGTACATACTCCTATCAAATCAATCCTAAATGGACTAGTATTTTAGGCTTGCGTTATTCGGATATTAAAGACCCTGTGAAAAATCAACGCGTATTGATTCCTCAGTTCCAATTAGAACATCGTATTAACAAGGAATCATCCATGTACATAAATGCTGGTAAAGCCTTTAGAATGCCGAACTTAAGCGATACTTTCAAGAAAATTAATAAAGGCTATGCCTCTGTTAGTGGACGTAATTTGAAACCTGAAGAAGGTTGGAATTACGAATTAGGCTATAAACACATTACTAACAAAGATAGCTGGAAAGTAGCGCTCTTCTATATGGACTTTAAAAACTTCTTCTCTTGGAAGCCAGATAGCAATGGTAAAAACACGATTCGCGTAAACGGTGGTCGCTATAGAAATGTCGGTATCGAAGCTCAATATGGCCGCAAGTTAACAGATCGATTAAAAATGACTGTTGGTGCATCTTACTCTAATCCTAAACAACGAGAAATCGATAAGACTTACTGGAAACAAGCAAATCCAAAATTACAATTTACTGGAGGCATCCATTATACAAGTCCAAAAATGGACAGCTGGTTCTAGCCTCAACTTTGTAACAAAACGGATGAAGAACCGCGATGGTGGTACAAATCCAAATCTCGTAGCTTGGAATGCGTACGTAGGCTATCAGTTCAATGAAGATTCTTCATTACGCCTCGATGCACGAAACTTGTTGAATCGTAACAATGTTATCTCCAACGGTGACTGGGAATATTGGGACGAGCCGTTTAACTATCAACTTAGCTATACTCAAAAAAATTCTAGTACTTATATATGTTAATTAGAACTATACAAGGAGTATCATCATGAATAAGACTATCGGCTTTCTCATAACTTTGATGATACTCCTTTGTGTTTGTCTAGCTGGCTGTGGTCTAATTAAGTCTCCTAATGAGGAGGCTCAGACGCCTCATACGCGGTATGTGGAAAGCCATGATGGCGTTCAGGTAGGGGTGCCAGAGAATCCGAAGCGAATTTTAGCATTATCCTCTGCGTTTGATACGATTTTACTAGGTCTTATAGAGCCAGAGCGCTTGGTGGGTATCAATAAACTGTCTACCTATGAGGAGTATTCCTTAGAGGCTAAACGAGCAAAGTTGGTAAAGCCTGTTATGAGCTCGTATCCGCTAGAGAAAATCATAGCCTTGAAGCCTGACTTAGTTATCGCCCCCGATTATATATCGGCAGATGTTATTTCCGGCTTACGCCACATGGGGATAGCTACTGTCGTAGTATCGTCGGGCTCTACCGTAGAGGGGTCATTAAGAATGTGACCGACGTAGCTCATATTATTGGAGAAGACGATAAGGGGCGCTTTTACAAGCAAAAAATTCGTCGAGAGCTAGATGAATTGACGCGATTAGGCGAATCTATTCCGCCTGAGCAGCGCAAGACAGTTCTCTTTGTATCGTCTATGGATGGATACACGGGAACGGGCAGTCTCTTTGATGATATGTGTAAATACATGTATGTTTATAATGCACCGAATCGGATTGGCTTACCTCCACGGATTCCCTTTGGGGAGGAGCGGGTGCTAGCCATGAATCCAGACTATATTTTTATTCCTTCCTATAAGGGAATGGACAAGAATTTGGCGGATCGATATTTACTAAATCCAGCCTTTCAAAATTTGTCGGCTATACGTGAGAACCGTGTTAAGCCATTACCAGCAGCTTATTTATATACTATGAATCAGCATATTGGCGAAGCGATGCTCGCCATCATGCATACTGTATATCCTCAGTTAGAAAGGAATTCTCATGACTAAAGAGAAGCAACGAATCATGGCAATTATTCTGATTGGGGTATTGCTATGTATTGTGAGTCTATTGGCACTCCACGTAGGAACTATCATGATTCCTATCGGTGGCGGTGTACAAAAGTATTTTTAAATGGTATGGGCTTACCTGTGAATTTTTACGGAGCCTATTACAGCTGAACAAGAGGCCGTATTATGGTTTATCCGCATGCCGCGCCTCATTATAGGCCTACTCGTAGGCGGTGCCTTGGCGCTTGCTGGGGCTGTTATGCAAGGTGTTTTCTCAAATCCACTGGCGGACCCAGGTATTATGGGCGTTTCCGCAGGGGCATCTCTCGGTGCAGTTATCGCCATCGCCCTTGGTGTAACATCTCTTGGTATGTTTTTACATGCCCGCCTTTGCCTTTGTAGGTGCCTTTGTGTCCGTAGGGATTACCATCCTATTAACATGGCGTAACAACAAGCTCGATACGACTACTTTACTATTAGCTGGTGTCGCCGTTAGTATGCTCCTTGGTGCTTTTTACATCAGGCATTTTGACGATGATCGATGAATACCGCTTACGGGAATTCTTATTCTGGATGGTAGGGGGCCTCGACTTCCGTCGTTGGGACCATGTTCTATTGGCGGTAGGCCCTATCATGACGGGCAGTGTCATTTTAATGATGCTCGGTCGTCACCTTAACGTACTCGTCCTCGGTGATACAGAGGCTCGTGCCTTAGGTTTACCTGTTATGGTGTATCGCATGCTATTCCTGTTCTTATCCTCTGTAGTTACTGCTACTGCGGTGTGTGTCAGCGGTTCCATTGGCTTTGTAGGTCTTGTAGTACCTCATATTGTGCGTCTCTTGGTGGGACCTGATCATCGTCTATTATTGCCTATGGCAGCTGTGGGTGGGGCGCTTTTTCCTCGTGTTCTGTGATACCTTGGGTCGCGTTATAGCACAACCAGTTGAGATTCGCGTAGGTATTATGACAGCGATCTTAGGGGCACCGTATTTCTTATATTTACTTCATCGCTTGCGTAGTAAAGGAGGGGCCTAATGAAACTAGATGTTCAATCTCTATCCGTTACGCTAGGGGAAAACGCTATTCTAAAGGATGCATCCTTCTCTATTGATAGTGGTGAGTTCGTTGGTATTATCGGACCTAATGGTTCTGGTAAAACGACATTACTAAAAAAACCTTGCGTGGTCTCTATCCTATCTCTGGGGGCCAAGTTTTGTGGGACGGTAAAAGTATCGCTTCTTTGAGCGACAAGGAAATCGCTCATCATGTAGCGTATATGCAACAGTCCGTCAATGTTTCCTTTGATTATGAAGCTATCGATATTGTGATGACAGCTCGTTATCCTTACTTAAAATGGTGGCAACAAGAAGGACCAGAAGATAAGGTCATTGTAGAAGAAGCCATGAAAGACGTAGGTGTATATCACTTGCGACATCGCTCCGTGCAAAACCTTAGCGGTGGCGAACGACAACGAGTATTCTTGGCTAAGGCTTTGGCACAACAAACAGAGGTGCTATTGCTCGATGAACCAACGGCGGCGCTCGATTTAGTGTACGCCGATGATATTTTCCACGAAGGTCGTCGATTATGCGATGAAGGAAACTATTTTAATCGTCGTTCATGATTTAGAACTAGCTGCTAAATACTGTACTAAGCTCGTCCTAGTTAGCGATGGTCATATCATCGATGTAGGTACGCCAAGAGAAGTATTGACTGCGGATAACTTACGAGCCGCATTCCATCTATCAGCTGCGGTCTATGACGATCCGTACTTTAAACAACAACGTATCTTTGTATTCCCTAAGGGAACTACGGATATTGAGGCATATAAACAAACAGAGGCTAGTGGAGAGATGTCCATTGATCCTCAGCTGAAATAGACGTATGGATATCTATTGATAGCTTCGTAGATTTCCTGTCTAGCTTACAGATTTATGTTACTATTCCGAATGAGGTTAGGCTTATGTTATATCCATTTACTGCTATTGTTGGTCAAGAAGAAATGAAATTGTCCCTTCTGCTCAATGCTATCAATCCATCTATCGGTGGTGTGTTGATTGAAGGGGAAAAGGGCACAGCAAAGTCTACGGCGGTACGTGCACTGGCGAGCCTTTTACCTCCTATGGAAGAAAGTGCTTCGGCCATGACCGTTGTAGAGCTACCAATCAATGCTACTGAAGACCGCGTTGTAGGGTCTATTAACTTAGAAAAGGCCTTACAAGAGGGTGTAAAAGCCTTTGAACCAGGTATTTTACAAGTGGCACATCAAAATATTCTCTATGTAGATGAGGTTAATCTATTAGATGACCATATTGTAGATATCTTACTAGATGTAGCGGCAATGGGCGTGAATACGGTGGAACGAGAAGGGGTAAGCCATTCACATCCATCTCGATTCATTCTCGTAGGAACCATGAACCCTGAAGAAGGTGACCTTAGACCACAGCTATTAGACCGTTTTGGCCTATCCGTTATGGTTTGTGGTGAACAAGATCCAACACAGCGTATGGCTGTTATCAAGCGACGTTTAACCTTTGGGGATAATCCTGCAGAATTCGTGGAAACCTATAAGGAATCTGAACGAGCTTTGCATGAGCGCTTATTAGAGTCTCGTAAGCTATTACCAACTATTATCCCCTCTGATGAGATTCTCCTCAAGATAGCAAGCATTAGTATCGGCGTTGGCGTTGATGGACATCGTCCAGATATTACGATGATGCATACGGCTCGCGCTCACGCTGCCTTTCACGGTCGCTCACACATCATAGATGACGATATTAAGGTAGCTGCAAGATTGACGTTAAAACATCGTATGCGAAGATTACCTTTTGAGGAGCAAGGTCACGATGTAGACCGCATCGATACAGTAGTATCTGCGGTACTTGAGGACTAGCTATGGATACATCTGTACAAGAGGCCCTCAAAATAGGCCTTGTAAATAATCAGATTTATAGTGTTGTTATTTCTGGTGGTACTGGTGTTGGTAAAAGCTTTTTAGTTCGTCAGTGCCTCGAGAAATGGCACATTCCCTATCGCCTTATTCCTGTGTATATAGATAACTCACAACTGCAAGAGACCATCGACTTTGAAGCGTCTCTGCAACAAGGTCAGATGGTGATGAACGCAGGTTTATTAGATGATCCGCACACGCGATGTTGGCTCCTAGATGATGGTCAAGTTCTATCCCCAGAAGTGCGCCATGCCTTATTAGTGGAGGCAAAACGCCGTCAAATCTTGCTGATCATGACGATAAACCATGAGGATAGAACCTTAACTGACGCAGAATGGGAACTCGTCGATGTACATGTATCTATGAATTCACCGTCATTAGAAACTCGCATCGATGTATTACAACGCGTTCGCGATGAAATCTCTTATGAAAATGATGCGAATATAGGGGCTTTTATAGAAAACAAGAGTATTCAAACGATTTCTGTACCAGAGCCGATGATATCCTTAGCTATTGCCTATGCACTTAAAGCGCATACAGTTGGTCATGGTGCAGAATATGTGTTGTTACAAGTTATGAAGTCCTTAGCTCTTCTAGAAGGCGGTTCCTATTGTAAGCCTCGTCATGCAGAATTAGCAGCGCTATATGTACTGCCACATCGTATGAAAGGCTGAAATACCAGAATCACAGCCATCACCAGGTGAAAATTCCAGTAGCACCAGTGAGCAAGATAGCAGTCAAAGTAATGATACCTCTGACTCAATGGATTCCAATGTATCAAATGACTGTGAACAGGATGATAGTAATAGGGATGAGCTACATCCTAATGAATCAAATCCTAACGAATCAAATGCTAATGATGCAGATGATACTGATATAGATTCTGCTGAAGGTGATGATACTAATTCAAGTGAAACTAATGGCAGTAGCAATTCCTCAGAGTCTAAAGACCGACTAAGAGATAATGCTACTAATGATATGGGCGATATATATGACAAGCTATCTTCTTTATGTTTGCCCGATACTGTTGCCCGTATAGCTAACCAATTATTCCAATGGAAACTAGAATCTTCTAAAACAGTAGACCGTCAGTATCGCAAAGGCTCAGGTCGTCGCCTTATGACTAAGACAAAGGATACGAGAGGGCGCATGATTCGAGCTTACCAGGATGAACAGGCTCTAGAGGACTTGGCACTAGTAGATACGTTGCGAGCGGCGGCGCCGTATCAACGCTTGCGGGCGGCTACTAAAATGGAACAAGAAAAGCTATCTACTCAGTCCCAGCAATTAAAGCAACAAGGCGGCAAGGGATTATCTTTAGTGATAAAACCTCAGGATTACCGCCGAAAAGCCCGTGAAAAGCGCATTGGTGCATACCAGCTTTTCGTAGTAGATGCCAGTGGGTCTATGGCGGCGCGTCATCGCATGGAGGCCACTAAAGCGGCTATTCTCAGTCTCTTGCGAGATTCTTATATCCACCGTGATTCGGTAGGGCTCATTGCGTTCCGCAAGGAGTCGGCAGAGGTGTTATTACCTTTCACGCGCAGTGTAGAGCGAGCAGAGCGACTGTTAGCCTCTATGCCTACAGGCGGTAAAACGCCATTAGCTCACGGTTTACGGATGGCCTATACCATGTGCGATAGATTGTTGCGTGCCCATCGGGCGGAACGAATTCAGATTATATGTATCACCGATGGTCGTGCTACCTCTGGTGATTCAGATGACCCTGTATCAGAGTCCAAGCAATGGGCTCGTATAGTAGGCACGTTGCCAGTGGATTGTATTGTAATAGACTCGGAGACGGGCTTTTATCAAAGCTGGGTCTGGCTAAAGAATTATGTAAATTGATGAATGGCAGTTATTATGCCATGGATACTATTTCGGCAGATCGTATTTTGCGCGTATCGCGGAGGTAAATCATGAGTCGGCTCATGTATATTTCTAACTTAGGAAAACAAATCCAATATATAGAAAAAGGCTGTTGCCACTTACCCTGAATTGATACAGGGCGAGGTGGATATTTGCAATATGAAAAAAACAGCCTCTCTGGGACGGTGATTTTTGAAAGTCGCCTTCGTGCTGCCGATGTAGTACTCGTAACAAACATGGGGGTTGGCTTAGACTCGCCATTCTTAGAACGCCTTGAACGATGGCTATATGCGCATCATCCCAAAATACTGGATCGATGTGGTAGAGCCTAAGAAAACGGATATTCTGTATCGCAATATAGATGTAGACCAGCGGACTCTTCTTGAAAGCTATCGCCGCACTAGTGGTGTCATGAACTATGTGCGCCTTATTAACGGATCTTTCAGTACGAAACCGACCTCAGAATGGGAGAAACCTGACCACATTCCGTGGCAAGCCATTATGGGACGCAATGGAAATATTTATGAAACCTATGATGAGTTTATGGATGCCGAAGGCAATCAGGGATTAGCCATCCATAGCGGTGTATTTCTACCGCGATGAATGGATTATGGGGGATATTTACTATCAGCAGGCCTTGTTTGAAGAGATTTATAAACATCAGTACAATCCGATTATCTTTTTATGGGCAATACGGTTCGAATCCTCGGGTGGGCATTCCGAATATGAAACTGTCCATGAATTACCTGTTTGGTAAGGATGTATTCCCTTTTGATGTGCTCATCAATACTTGTAAATTCTCCTTCCAGTCCTTAGGGGCTCAAACGTTGGAGGAGTTAAAATTACAGGACGTACCTATCGTTCAAGGGTATACCATATACATGGATGAGAAATCTTGGGCTCAGGACCCGCAAGGAGTTACGCCGTTAGATGTGAATTTATCCATATCACAGCCTGAGTTAGATGGGTGTTATTCAAGGCGGTGTAGTGGCTTGTCAGACCTTTGATGAGCGTGGTCACTATGTGTATTTACCTGTGAAAAGAGCGCATTGCCGCCGTCGTTCAGCGAGCCATTAAATGGTCTAAGTTGCGCCATATTCCTGTATCAGAGCGAAAAGATAGCTATTATTTTACATAATTATCCGCCTAAGAACTCCAACATTGGCTCTGCCACAGGCCTTGATACACCTGAAATCGGTGCTACGCTTATTGGCACAGATGAAGGAAGAAGGCTACATTGTCGATACGGTGCCAGACACTAGTGCAGAATTGATGGATATGGTAACGTCCCACATGACCAATGACCGATCCATGCTTACCGATGAGTTGTTAGCCTCTGCAGAGGGGCGCATGAGCAGTGATGACTACAAAGCGTACTTTGCTACGCTGCCAGCAGACACGCAAGCTACAATGGTTAAAGCTTGGGGGAGGCTCCTGGTGATGTATTTGTGTACGATGATGAAGTCATCATACCGGGTTTCTCCAATGGCAATCTGTGGATTACGGTACAACCGCCGCGAGGCTTTGGGGAGAATGTATCTACCATCTATCACGATCCATGTTTGCCACCACCGCATCAATACTTGGCCTTTTACCATTGGGTACGGACCGTCTTTGAAGCGGATGCAGTCATTCATGTAGGGACTCATGGCTCCTTAGAATGGTTACCAGGCAAGGGCGCAGGCCTCAGTGCTAGTTGCTATCCTGAAATTGGGATTTCCTCATTACCTAATATTTATCCTTATTGGACGACTATTATTGGTGAGGGTATACAGGCTAAACGGCGTAGCTCCGCTTGCTTAGTAGGGCACCTGTCGCCACCGATGACGACGGCTGGGCTCTACGATGAGTTTGAAGAACTAGAAGCCTTACTCGATGAGCATAGCCACTTTGAACAGGAACATCCTGAAAGTGTGTCTGAAATTGGAGACGTCATTCGAGAAAAAAAGCCTTAGCCTGCCATCTTATCGATGAAGAACAAGGACCTACGATGGAGCTAGATGCTGTTATTACGGAAGTCCATGAAAAACTGACCGATTTGAAACATATGCAGATGCGCAATGGATTACATATTTTGGGGCAAGAACCTGAGGGGACAGATTTAGAAGAATTTATTACTGCTATCATACGAACCCCTCAAGGGGATATTGCATCGGCCTTAGAAATATTAGCTGCGGAGATGGGCTATGATTGGACGCATTTAGAGCAGCACAGTGGTGAACTCTCTGATGAGGGCACTCGTAATAGCGTAATCATTGACCGTATTTGGAATGAATTACGTACCTTTGTATCTAATGTCATGCATAACTAGATTATGAGATCGTCCCTAGTCTGGAGCCTTTGGCTGAGGCTATCCTTTGTGAGTACATTCCTAAATTAGGTGAAACTAAGAATGAGCTCATTTCCATATCTAAAGCGCTGCAAGGGACTTACGTTGAGCCAGGCCCTGGGGGTGCGCCATCCAGTGGTCAAGTAGATGTACTGCCTACAGGACGAAACTTCTATGGCTTAGATGAGCGCGCCTTGCCGACGAAGATAGCGTACCAACTAGGCATAGACTTGGCAGATCAAGTCATAGCCGATTATATTTTAAATGAACAGCGCTATCCGGAGACGGTTGGCATTATCCTTTGGGCTAGTAGCAATTCTAGAAGTCACGGTCAGTGTTTAGGTGAGTTCCTCTATTTGCTAGGGGTTCGCCCTAAGTGGCAATCCAATGGCCGCATTTCTGGGTTAGAGGTTATCCCGTTAGAGGAATTACAACGACCTCGTATCGACGTAATGGGGCGTATCAGTGGCCTTATTCGAGATATGATGCCTACTGCCATTAGCTGGCTCGACAAGGCGGTTGAACTAGTGGCAGACCTAGATGAACCATTGGAAGATAACTATGTGAAAAAGCATATTCACGACGATGTAGACTGGCTCGTGGAACAAGGTGAAGATCCTCTGCTAGCCACTAAGAAGGCTCGCCTTCGCATCTTCGGTGACCCGCCACAAGCCTATGGCACTGGGGTAGGAGCCTTGATAGAAGGTAAAAACTGGGAGTCCTTAAGCGATATTGCGCACGTATATAGCAAGTGGAGTAGCTTTCACCTACACAAGGATGTGCCACAAGATATGCGATTATTCCAACGTCGCCTCACGACTATGGATGTGACCATCAAGAATGAAGACAATCGGGAGACTCATATTTTGAGTGCTGATGATTATTACAGCTATCATGGTGGTCTCATTGCGGCGGTGCGAACTGCAAAAGGTAGCGCCCCTCGCGCGTATGTGGGGGATAGTACAGATCGTAGTCGCGTCGTGATGCGGTCCTTGTCGGATGAGTTTCGCCGCGTTGTGCAAGGGGAAACGCAGAACCCAAAATTCATTCAAGCCATGATGAAACATGGATACAAAGGGGCGTCGGATATGTCTAATGTAGTGTCTCATAGCTTTGGCTGGGATGCGACGAGCGATATAGTTCCCGATTGGGTCTATGAAGGCTATGCGAACAAGTATGCCTTAGACAAAACAGTACAAGACTGGATGCGCGACGTAAACCCTTGGGCCTTGCAGCGCATTGCAGAAATCTTGTTAGAAGCCGCTCAACGTGGCTATTGGGATGCAGACCCAGAGATGTTACAAGACTTGCAGTCTTTATATCTTTCCATAGAAGGTGTTATAGAAGGGCGTTAGTATGAAACAAAGAATATCGATTATATGCACCATACTCATGATGGTACTGCTGGTGGTCGGTTGTGGCCCTACACAAACGGGGATGACTGGCGCTACACATCAGGTGACAGATGGTACCGGCGTAGCCGTTACGGTGCCTAGCGAGCCTAAGCGCATCGTTCCTATCGCGGCGAGTACAGAGGATATCGTCTTATCCTTAGTTGATCCGAGCCGAGTGGCTGCTGTGGGTACTGTGGTAAACAATGTGCCTGAGGCGTCAGCTAAGGTAGAGAAACATGTGAAAGCAACTGCTGAGTCCATGCTCTCTGTACAGCCTGATTTAGTATTAGTTCCAAACTGGATGTCCCCCGATGCAATTGGGGAAATGCGAAATATGCAAATACCAGTGTATGTGTATAAGACGCCGACTACAGTAGAAGAAGCAAAAGCAGTTATCCATGAAATTGCTGGACTCTTACACGCTTCGGATGAAAAGATGATCGCTAGCATGGATGCAGATTTGAAAACTGTAGAAGACATAGCAAATAAGCATAGTGGTGAGCGTCCTTTAGTGGCGTTTTACACGCAATTTGGTCTTACAGGTGGCAAAGGGTCAACCTTTGATGACATGACTAAATATCTGAAGGTACATAATGTGGCCGCTCAATTAGGATTAGGACCTTTTGATAATGGAACGAGAGAGGATTTAATTAAAGCCAATCCGGATATTATTATCATTCCGTCGGTGGACTATACTTCTGATGGCACTACGCCAGCAGCGGCAGAACAGCTCTATTCTGATCCTGCGTTGCAAGGTGTTAAGGCCATCGCTAATCGTCGTGTGTTCCTCGTAGACTCCTCGCAGGTCATGAGCTATTCCCAATTCATGACTCGTGCAATGGTTTCTATGGCACAAATATATATAGCAAGTGATTTAGTGTGTGTGGAGGTTTTTATGAAAGTATCAAGAATGAAACGATTATCCCTCTATGTAGGGTTAGCCCTAGTATTTGGTAGCTCTTTGAGCGTATCTAATGCGTTAGGTGCTAACGCAGGTGATGCAAAAGAAGCGCATACCATTGTTGTTACTGCAACACGTAGTGAACAACAGCTTTCAGAAGTGCCAGCTAGTGTAGGCGTAGTAACAGGTGACGATATTCGTGAGCGCCATGCTACGAATATGAACGAAGCCTTGAACATCGTACCAGGCGTAGATATTAATACGTACGGTGGCGGTGTAGGTTATACGAACTCTAACGCATTCCGTATCAATGGTTCTGAACAAGTATTGTACTTGGTAGACGGCATCAATATGGGCGCAGCTGGTGTAAACCCGCCGATGACTATTTTGAAAGATATGTCTAGCATCGATCGCGTTGAAGTACAACGTGGTGCAGGCTCTACATTGTATGGTTCCGGTGCCATCGGTGGTGTAGTTAACGTAATCACTGCAAAACCTGAGCAAGGTGTACAAACTAAACTCCGCGTTATGGGCGGTAGCAACGACTTAGAGCAATACGCTATTACTAACGAAGGTAGCAAACGATTGGTACTGGCGTGTAGGCTTACAAAAAGATATCATTGGTTCCTATAAAGATGGTCATGGTGTGCGCATTCCTCAACACGGTAACAGCCATACTGCATCCTTCATGGTAGGCAATAAAATCAATGACAAGAACGATGTGAAAGTATCTTACGATACATACCGTGGCGATGTAATGTACTCTGACCATTTAGGTGCCCTCAATCACATTCGTTATGGTAATGAAGCAAATGACTCCTTGCGTGCGATTTGGAATAATAAAATTAGCAACCGTTGGAGCCATCAATTATACTTGATGAATAATCACTACAAAACAACATACGATGGGTACTTAACAGATGTGAAAACTCGTGGTATCGGCGATCAAGTAACATATAAAGCTAAAGATCATACTGTAGTAGGTGGTTTTGATTGGCGTCAAGATAAAGTGGTTAACATGGGTGGCGTGAAACTGACAAATGCATCCTACTTCATCCAAGACGAATGGAAATTTGCTCCTAAGTGGACTGTAACACCTGGTATCCGCGTTGACCATCATTCCTCCTTCGGTACGCATACATCTCCATCCATCAGCCTAGGCTATGATGTAAATGCAAAAACAAATGTATATGCTGCGTATAAAGAGTACTTCTTGGCACCTACACCATACCAATTATTTGATGGTTTCAATGGCAACCGCAATTTGAAACCGGAAACAGGTCATGAATTTGATTTAGGTGTACACCACAAATTCGGTAAAACATGGAATAGTAATCTTAGCTTCTTCAGCCGTAGTACGAAAGATAAAATCGGTTGGGTTATGACAAACCCTGCCGCTTTCACAGGTCAATATCGCAATTTCGATACTGAAAAAGCTCATGGCATCAACGCAGATGTGCGTAAACAATTGACTAAGCACTTGTCCGCACGTCTTGGCTATACTTATACTCATATCGATGCAACACCAACTCGCAAAGCAAACCGTGATGGATATGTACCAAAACATGCTGTTAACGCAGGTCTTGATTACAACGATGCTAAATGGGATGCTCATTTGGATATTCGCGGTATCATCAACCGTCCTGGTACAGCGGATAATGTATTCCCGCGCAAAACTTACTGGTTGGCTGACATCAGCGCAAACTACCGAGTACGCGAAAACGTAACTGTATTTGGTCGTATCAACAATATCTTTGATACTTACTATGCAGAACAATCTAGCGTTCGTTGGGGCAACCCTGGTGACTGGTGGCCAGGTCAAGGTCGCAACTATCGTCTCGGCGTAGAAGTGACAATTTAAAACATAGAGCGTTATAATCGCTGTATACAGGAAAGAGAAAGAGCCTTTAGTTAGGCTCTTTCATTTTTACATTAATTTATCGTGGTATAGTAGTACAACACTATGAGAGTTGTTTTCATTAGCCGATAAATTAGGCATATGTAAATAAGTATGTGTTATAAAACTATAGATTTTCTATAGTAAAAGCTCTATAATATTATGTATTATATATCTATTTAATCGTACTTTATGTTTTGCTTTGTGATGTATCAGTTATTTACTTGTATAGCAGGTGTTTTGTTACTTTCACAGTTATCAAAACCTCCTTGTTGAGGAGGTTTATTTTTAGAGGAGTTGGATCGAAATGAAACAACCAGAATTGTCGCCGTATATGATGGCTCGCAAGCCGTCTGGCATTCGCTTAGGACAAATTAAATTCTTGGAACGTAAGAACCCGCCTATCTTGGTGAATGGTTCTATTGGTAATGTAATGCGTCCTATGCATCCCGCCATGCAGCGTAGGTTGTTCAATTTGGGCGGTGTAAATAGCCCGTTCCATAATGGCATCGTGCCATACGTGCCAACTACAGGTACTGATGAATGTCGCGAAGCATTCCTTCATATTTACGCAGTCAGGGTTTCGATACAACTGGCCTTGATGTACTCGTAACAGACGGTGCATCGATGGCGATGGAAATCATCATGCTTGGTGTATGTGGCGGTGCAGGAGAAGAGGAACGTCCTCTTTTGATGTTCAATCCATCTTATACAAACTATGATGCGGTAGGCCTTCGCATTGGCCGTAAAACAGTGACTGTTGAGCGTGAGCTTAACGAAGATGGGGAATTTGAATTACCATCTGTTGAGACTGTAGAGCAACGCATTATCGATACAAAACCGGGCGCATTGCTCATCATTCCTTACGATAATCCAACTGGTCAATTATTTAGTAAGGAAACATTAATTGAATATACTAAATTATGTGTTAAACATAATTTGTGGATTATTTCTGACGAAGCATATCGTGAATTGGCTTACGAAAAAGGAAAAGAAACATCTAGTATCTGGGCTTTAACAGATAAAGATGTGCCTGGTATCGAAGGCCGCCGTATCAGTCTTGAAACGGCTAGTAAGGTTTGGAATGCTTGTGGTCTTCGCATTGGTGCCATCATTACAGATAATAAATTGTGCTACGAAAAATCCGTTGCTGAATATACGGCAAACCTCAGTGCTAATACATTGGGCCAATATATCTTTGGCGCGTTGAAGCACGAGTCCTACGCACAATTGCACAACTGGTATGAGCAACAACGAGATTATTACCGTCAAATGATCTTTGAACTTCACCAAGGCTTCAAAGAGGTAGAGCCGGACTTCATCGTATCTCGTCCTGAAGCGTCTATCTATTTTGTAATCGATGTACGCAAGGTGGCTAAACCTGGCTTTGACGGTGTAGAGTTTGCTTCCTGGTGTGCTGAACACGGCGCAGTAAGCCTTGATGATGGCCAAGAGTACACACTTCTTATGGCACCGCTCAATGGTTTCTATAGCGGTAAAAAAGGTGATGATAACCCAGGTAAGACACAGTTGCGAGTATCCTTCTGTGAAAATCCAGACTTATTACGCTTAGCGCCTGAACTGTTATCTAAACTATTCAGAGCTTACGAAGCACAACGCTAACAATCAGAAATATAATCATAATATAAAGAGCCCTCCAGTTGGAGGGCTTTATTACTTGAATTGTTAATTAATATAATACTATTAGTAAATTCAATAAAATAATGATAGAATTATGATATAAGGAGGTGTATATATTGATTAATATTAGACCTGTATCAGACTTGCGTAATAAATTTCCGGAAGTTGAAGAAACCGTTATTACCACAAATTCTCCTGTATTTTTAACTAAGAATGGATATGGAACTATGGTGTTAATGAGTATTGAACAATATTCAGCATTAACAGATCCTATTGAGTACGCCTTGGATGAAGCTGATTCTGCAGCAAAAGAAAGCAAAATTCGATACTCTGGTGCCGATGTATTTCGTCGCGTAAGGGAGCGGGTTAAAATAAAAAAGAAGCTATAAGACTAGATGTTATAGCTTCTTTTTGTTTTATCCCTAGGTATGATACGTAGGGAAGGAGAATTATTTTTCTTCTTCATGATGTGGTCCCTTAGTACGCATTTCGGCTGCGAGCTGCTCGCTAGGCATAGAGCTTTCCTCTGTTGTTGGATACGAAGTGTCTTCTAAGATAACCGTTTCTAACAGTCTGTCAACCTGATCAGACTGAATCGATACTTCTTTATTGTACCATTCACCAAAATCGCGAATTACCTTTTCGTTACGACGGAAGTAGGTATATTGGTCGATTTACGAGATTCTACAAGTTCCGCATTTTCTAAGATGCTCATAAATGTAGAAATAGACGATTGAGATACACCGCAGCGTTTTTGGATACTCTTAACGCTTACACTGTTAGGAAAATCGATAAGAGTTTTAGAGTGTACTTGTACACCAAATTCTTGCTCTGGGCGTTTTAGCCACAATATAATATCTAACCGATGCGGATTGGATAATGCTTTCAAGATTCTTAACGGGTCCATAGGGCCTCCTCTTACTAAAAAAATAACGAGTTCCTAACCTTGACCGTGGACTTGCATTATGCGGTCGTATTATACGCGTCTTGCTCCGTATAGGGTTTTTCCTACTTTTATCATACGCTACTTTCACTGTGAAAGCTAGAAAAAACTTATAAATTTCACGAATTGATGAATTTTATTGCACTTAATTAAAAATCTTAGTGTGAAATAGTATGAGCTTATAATGATTATATATACATCCTATAGAGTGTTATATAGCATAATTTCGTAAAATATAGAATATATTTATTTTTTTGCCGATTTTTTTAAAGGTGTTTTACCTCTTCATAGAGAATATATATATACTGTATGAACTTATGTAAGTTAAGCTTTCATTTAAAGGAGCTGAGTATATGGCAATTGATCGTAATGAAACATTTGATGTCATCGTCGTTGGTGCAGGTCCAGCGGGCTGTGCGGCGGCATTGCGCCTCGCAGAACAGCGGGCGAAAGTACTACTCATCGAACGTGGCACCGCACCAGGCGCTAAAAATATGATGGGTGGACGTATCTACACACATTCTTTAGAACGTCTTGTACCGGACTTTAGAGAGCGTGCACCATTGGAACGTAAAGTGACAAAAGAACGTATTTCTATTGGCACTGGCAATGAAATGACTACTATTGAGTATAGTAATCAAGATGGGAAACCTAATGAGGAATCCTACGTAGTATTGCGCGCTAAATTTGATAAATGGCTCGCAGGTGAGGCAGAGAAAAAAGGTGCTCTCCTCGTATCTAACGTACAAGTTACAGACCTCATCACTGAAGGTGAAGGCAAGAACCGCCGCGTCGTAGGCGTTCGCTGTCACGATGATGAAGTTTACGCTAAACTCGTTATCATTGCAGAAGGTTCCAATACATTGTTATTGGAAAAATCTGGTTTAACAGGTCCTACAGATCCAAGCACAATGGCTGTAGGCGTTAAAGAAGTATATAAACTTAAGAAAGATGATCTTGAAAATCGCCTCATGCTATCTGGTGATGAAGGTATGGCATGGCTTACATTGGGCGATATGACTGACGGCTTATTGGGCGGTGGCTTTATTTACACTAATAAAGAAAGCCTTTCCGTAGGTATGGTTGTAGGTCTTGAAGATATCGGTAAAGCTAATAAGTCTGTAGACGAAATGCTTTCAGCTTTCACAAGTCATCCAAGAATTGCACCATTGTTGAAAAATGGTCAATTGAAAGAACATAGTGCGCATCTCGTACCTGAAGGTGGTTATAAAGCAATGCCACAATTGGGCGGCAATGGTTATCTTATCGTTGGCGATGCAGCGCGTATGTGTATGAACCTTGGTTACACGATTCGTGGGATGGATCTCGCTATTGAATCTGGCATGTGTGCAGCTGATGCAGTTAACGTAGCATTGCGCGATGAAAATATGGAACGCGTTGCTAGTCTATATGAACGTCAAATCAAAAATTCTTGGTTGCATAAAGACTTGAAATTGTATAAAAACATGCCTGACTTCCTTGCATCCAATCCTCGTATATTCAAGGAATATCCAGCTCTCGTGAATAATGTGATGCGCGATGTATTCACTGTAAACGGTGACGGTGCTGTTCCGATGTTGAAAAAATTAATGGGTCGCGTTGGTGACGTTGGCCTTGTAACCTTGATTCGTGATGCATTGAAAGGGGTGCGTTCCCTATGAAATTAGAAGAGCGCTTGGGCGCCAATAAATATTATGTAGATGAAACGTCTCCTCATATCCTTGTGGATGGCGCTGGCTTCAGCCACGAAGAGAAAATGAAACTCGTAAATGGCTGCCCTGCTGGTCTATATACATTACAAGAAAATGGCGATTTAGCCTTTGACTTCGCTGGTTGTTTAGAGTGCGGTACTTGCCGTGTTCTCTGTGGCGAAACTATCGTAAAAACTTGGAAATATCCGCGTAACGCTAAGGGCGTAGAATTTAGACAGGGGTGAGTGTATGGAGTTATTAGTATGTGTCAAACAGGTTCCAGATACATCTGAGATTAAACTGGATCCGGAAACGAATAATCTCATCCGCACAGGCTTGCCTAGTATTGTAAACCCTGACGATATGCATGCGTTAGAGGCAGCTCTTGCGGTAAAAGACGAAAATGAAGGTAGCCGTGTAACAGTATTGGCGATGGGTCCTCCTCAAGCTGAGGATGCTCTTCGCGAATGTTTATCTCTCGGCGCTGATGATGCGGTACTTGTTACAGACCGTGCTTTCGGTGGCGCTGATACATTGGCTACAAGTTATACCATTGCATCTGCTATCCGTCATATCCAAAGACAATGAACCGTCAATTTGAAATCATTTTTTGCGGTAAGCAGGCTATCGATGGCGATACTGCACAAGTAGGCCCTCAAATTGCAGAAGAACTCGGTATGGCGCAAGCAACGTATGCTTGTAAATTTGCTGTAGATACAGCAGCTCAAAAGGCAACTGTAACACGAGAGCACGAAAATGGTTACGAAATCGTAGAAGTGCCATTGCCAGTATTGGTGACGGCTACTGCTGAGCTTAACGAGCCACGCCAACCAGGTCTTTGGAGCTCTATTTACGCGAAACGTTATGAAATTTCCCATATTACTTTGCGTGATATGCCTAATATTGATGAAAGCCGTATCGGTCTTAACGGTTCCCCTACACGGGTGCGTAAGGTATACCAACCACCTCTTCGCGGTAAAGTTGAAATGCTTCCAAACGTTGAAGAAGGCTCTAAAAAAGTTCTTGAATTGGCCTATAATATTAAGCCAGAAAAATTTGCTCATCTATTAGTTCCAAGCGACGCACCTGCTGCGGCTGAGGAAGTTAATGATGACGGTGTTGATGTTAAAGATCCTGCGCAACGGGCTGCCACTGTTGAAAGTGTGTCCGCTAGCGATTTTAAAGCGGTAGCTGCCGCTCAAGGTGATGAAGGTTCCAAAGGAGGTGACCGGTAATGGGTGTGACAAATTTTGATGATTATAAAGACGTCTTTGTCGTAGCCGATACCATCGATGATGTGGTGCATCCGGTTACTTATGAATTGATTGGCCAAGCTCGCCGTATCGCTAAGGAATTGGGCCAACTCGTTCAAGTTATGTTACTTGGGGAACATGTTCAATCCGAAGCAGAAGAACTCGTAGCACATGGTGCTGATATTGTTCACGTTTTTGAAAGCCCTCTTTTGAAATACTATACAACTGATGGCTACACAAAAGTATTAACTGACTTCTTCAAAGATCATAAGCCTAACGTAATTTTAATCGGCGCTACTAACAATGGTCGTGACTTGGCACCTCGTATGTCTGGTCGCATGCAAAACGGCGTAGTAGCAGACTGTACAATCTTGACTGTAGATACTGCAGAAGGCCTTGTAGAATGGACTCGTCCTGCTTTGGGCGGCAACATCTTGGCGGAAATCATTTCTCCAAACCATCGTCCACAAATGGGCTCTGTACGTCCTAACGTATTTAAAAAACCAGAGCGCATTGCAGATAGCTGGGGCCGTATTCAAGTAGAACAATTCGACCTTAAACCTGAAGACATTCGCATGAAGCGTCTTGACTTCATTCCATTCGGCAAAGATGGTTACAATATCCAAGAAGCAGATATCATTGTAGCTGGTGGTCGCGGCATGGGTTCTAAAGAAAACTTTGATAAACTGTACGAACTTGCTGAAGCTATTGGCGGCGTAGTAGGTGCTACACGTCCACTCGTTGAAAAAGGCTGGATTGAATTGCCGTACCAAGTAGGCCAAACAGGTAAAACTGTAAGTCCTAAACTATACTTGGCATTCGGTATTTCCGGCGCTATCCAACACGTGAGCGGCATCTCCGGTGCTGACACAATCGTGGCTATCAACAACGATCCAAACGCAGAAATCTTCCAACACGCTAACTATGGCATCGTAGGGGACTGCATGGAAGTGTTAAATGATATGTTGGCGCATCTGAAATAAAAGCTAGCGTATTTGAGCTCTATAAATCAAATTAAATAAAACAATAGGGATACCTATCCTCAGCCTTCATGGGTACGCGTAGCGCCCAAGGCGGCTTCGAATAGGTATCCCTATTTGCTTTCTAGCTGTAGTAGAGCTCAAATATTTTCGTCTTACATACAGATGCGCCAATATGTCATTTGGAGGAGTGGGGAGGCATCTATGTATAGAATATTTCCATCGTTTATAGGTAGTAGGGTAGCGTTTTTTGATTTTCATAATGGTATAATGAACTTGATAGAATAAAACGGATTGATAATAAGGAGGCTTTTATGGCTCGTAATGTTTTTGTCACTGGTGCAACGTCTGGTATTGGTCTTTGTATTGCTGAGGCTTATGCAAAGCATGGCGATAATGTGTTGATTTCTGGTCGTCGTGCTGAGTTATTGGGCGAGGTACAGGCTCGTTTATCTAAGGAATATGGAGTGCGTGTTGAGACTTTAGTTCTTGATGTGCGTAGTCGCGAGGGTGTGGAAAGTAAGGTTCCTGCTGCTATTGAGGCTTTTGGTGGCGTCGATGTGCTCGTTAATAATGCGGGTCTTGCACAAGGGCTTGATCCTTTCCAAGATAGTGCTGTTGATGATGCGGTGACTATGATTGATACCAATGTGAAAGGCCTTTATATGTAACAAAAGCAGTACTACCTTTTATGATTGATAAAAATGAAGGTCATATTGTAAATATGGGCTCCACTGCAGGCATTTATGCATATCCTAATGGTGCAGTGTACTGCGCTACAAAGGCGGCGGTAAAGACATTAAGCGATGGCATTCGCATGGATACCATAGCTACAGATATTAAGGTTACTACCATTCAACCAGGCATCGTAGAAACTCCATTTAGTGAAGTACGATTCCACGGTGATGCGGAACGAGCTAAATCTGTATATGCTGGTATTGAGGCTGTTCAACCAGAAGACGTGGCCGATGTTGTATTATATGTTACTAACCAACCTAAACGCTTACAAATCTCTGATGTGACAATCATGGCAAACCAACAAGCGGCAGGCTTTATGGTACATAAGAAATAGCTTAATACTTGATGTTTTGGGTAAAAGTAACTAGTCATATCATAGTTGATAAATGATTTTATTTACCTATATTAATAAAAATCGATATATGATGAATATTACTTGAATTCCCCAATTATTTAGGATATACTTATTAAGCGTATTTTAATAAATATAATTTTACAAAATGTATTTTGTGGAGCATATTATTATGACCTCACTACTAAAGAAATCTTTTTTGATGGCGTTAGCTTGCATCTGTATAGGTACCTATGGAGTTGTTGAGGCTCAAGGTGCTACGGATGCACAAACTAAAGTTTCTGGCCCCCTAGAAATGTCTGTTGAAGCAGCTGTTCCTGGCGTTGTTATGCCGAGTCCTGTACATGTATTTACCACTGTAGAAGCAGCGTCTGAATATATAGGGTTTAGACCTCAGATGCCAAAGCTGTTGCCAGTAGGATTTAATATTCAATCTGTCATTACTTTAGAGAAAGACATTTTACAGGTTGTGTACGTGTATGAACCCGGTATAGATCCGTACGTAAATAAAGCCGGTGGTGCTCTTATTTTTTATCGTACATCTACTAAATTAAAGGGTGATATTAGCGATGACCATAAAATTCATAAGGTTATAGAAACTGAACGTGTAGATGGTACAAAGGTTACTTTCAAAGGTGGTAAGAAAATGGTTTATCTTGCATCGTGGATGAAAGATGGACAAAATCATTCTTTAGAATTTCAGCGTCCCGTTACACGAGATATGGTAAAAGCTATGATCCGTAATATTGTTGAGGAAAAATCACATACAAAATAAATGTGTTTTTAATAATTTTTATGTTATGCGAAGGGAGATTATACCCATGGTCAAAAAATTTGTATTAATGGCAGTTGCGTGTGCTTGTGTAGGTTCTTACACTGTTGCTGGTGCACAAGGTACTTTAGATGTAAAACCAGATCCAGCTAAACCTGTAGTTGCAGAACAGGCAGCTCCAATGGTTGGTATGCCAAGCCCAATTCATGAATTTGCTACTATTGATGAAGCTGCTAAATACATGAATATTATGCCTCATCTACCTAAGTATTACCTGTAGGCTATAATATTGAGTCTGTAAGCACAATCAATAAAGATGTTTTGCAAGTTGTGTATGTTTACCAAGCTGGTGAAGATACAACGCGGAACCAAGCGGCAGGCAAACGTATTGTGTATCGCGTAGGTACTACAAAAGGTGATATCAGTGGTAATCATAAGGATTATCGCGTTACAGCTACAGAAAAGGTAAACGGTACAAAGGTTACTTTCAAAGGTGGCGAAAAAATGGTATATCTCGCTGGTTGGACAAAAGATGGTCAAAACCATGCGATGTACTTTGAACGTCCTGTAAATCGCGACATGGCAAAAGCGATCATTGCTAATACTGTAGCACCTACAGCACATACAGCATATACAAAATAATATAACAGTCTAGCCTAGTGGGATAGGCATGCGAGCTGTGGTGAAGCACTCGCATGGACACTGTAAGGGTTATATAAGAAGCGGCTCCTCTCATGAGGGGCCGTTTTTGTTTTGGTATGCAAAACTTTCATAATGATAACGATTCTAAATACCCGTATGGGTATATCTATCTAAGTATTACATTGATAGAATATAAATATAGCTATTTTGTGATAAAGAAGGCAGGTGATGTATTGTATCGATTAATACTACAGCGTTTGGTGAGTATTGTAGGTATTTTATTGGTGGTTACTATTGGTACATTTGTATTGATAAAATTATCCCCTATTGATCCTGTGTCGATGAAGTTTAATCTTGTAGGGGCTACACCAGATCCAGTTGTAGTTGCACAGATACGAGAGCAGTTAGGGCTCAATGACCCTTGGTGGCAACAATACCTACGTTGGTTAGGTCAAATTGTACAAGGGGACTTTGGTGAGTCTATTCTGTATGCTTTACCAGTAGCGACCATTCTTGGTGGCGCCTTGCCTAATACCTTGGGGCTAGTATCCTTAGCTCTTGTTATGGGGGTTGCAGTAACAATACCTCTTGGTATAGTATCTGCAAAATATCAGGATTCTTGGATCGATCATGGTATACGTCTAGTAACGTTCTTGGCCTTAGCTATTCCTGGGTTCTGGGTAGGTCTATTATTATTGTACTTATTTGGTGTTAAACTACAGCTTGTGTCGGTAACAAATACAAATGGGTTTTCAGCATATGTACTACCTGCGATTACCCTTGCTTTATGGATATGTGGCCTCTATATTCGTCGATTGCGTAATGCTATTTAGAAGTGTCGCGACAGCCCTTTGTACAGGGGGCGCGAGCATTAGGCTTGCCAGAATGGATGGTCTACACCCGTTACATATTCCCTCATGTGGGACTTATGTTGTTGTCTATGATGGGGGTAACGATGGGTGCCATGCTAGGTGGCTCTGCCGTTATTGAAACGGTATTCTCCATAAAAGGTATTGGTTACATGATGGTACAAGGCATTATGGCTCGCGATTATATATTGATGCAAGGTTATATCATCTGGATTACCTTGGTGTTCATCGTAATTAATATTATCATTGATGTATTGAGTGTTTGGCTGAATCCGAAGCGAAGAGCTGCTATAAAAGGAGGCTCTTATGAATAGACAAAAGCCCTATACTTTATACGTTATGTTGGTATTAGCAGCTCTATGGATCGCATTTTTCTTATGCGCTCCCTATATAGCACCATTTGATCCTGAAACGACGAATATCGCGGACCGCTTACAAGATATTAGTAGTACCCATCTATTAGGTACTGACCAACTCGGTCGTGATGTGTGGTCTCGTATTTTGTACGGTGGTAAAGCCTCTTTAGGGATTGCTTTCACCATCATTGGCATTAGTGGGGCCATTGGTATCGCTATTGGTGGGTTAGCAGGATTCTCTACACCTAGCATTGACCGTTGGTTATCTCGCTTGATTGATTTGGTACTAGGGTTTCCGAACATGGTGATTGCCATTGCTTTCATCGGTATTATGGGACCTAGCATAACGAATGTAATCATTTCCTTGTGCATTACGAAATGGGCGGAATATGCCCGTATTACTAGAGGCCTCGTACAGATTGAACGCCACGCGGAGTATATTACCTTTGCTCGTATGTCAGGTGCTTCAAATCTACGAATTCTGTGGCGCTATATTCTGCCGAATGTATTGCCACCGTTGGTGATTGTTATTATTCAACATCTAGGTGATGCCATCATTTTGGTAGCCAGTTTCTCGCTCATAGGCATCGGTGTGCAACCGCCGGATCCGGAGTGGGGTGCGATCTTGTTGAGCTCCCGAGATTTTTCTACAAACGGCGCCGTGGCTGCTAATTTACCCGGGGCTCGCTATTTTTTTATTACTGTTGTTTTATTTAACTATATTGGTGATGTGTTGCGCGATGCCTCGATGTATCTCGCTAACCGCGCTGTGTATAGATGTTTATGTTGAAAGCCTCTTTCACAGAGGCGATGTTCAAAAAGGAGAAGTTATGAAACGTTGGTTATTAGCATGTCTAACTATGCTGTGCATGGTAGCTCTCTTGGTAGGTTGCGGAAGTGATACGGCTAAACAAGGCAAACAAGGGAAGCATATGAATGTTGGTTTGTATTGGTTTGGTGAAACATTAGACCCAACTCACGAGTGGGATGCGTGGACATTGACGCGTATCGGCGCTGGTGAAACATTGGCAACGGTAACACCAGATATGAAATTTGCTCCACAATTAGCAGACTCTTGGGAAAATGTGGACCCTACAACATGGAAATTCCACATCCGTGAAAATGTTAAATTCCACAATGGCACTCCAATGACGCCACAAAAGGTAAAAGAGTCCATCGAGTACACAATGAAACAAAGTGCTCGTTCTGCAAAAGCTGTTAAGATTGAATCCATCGCAGTAGATGGTCAAAACTTGATTATTAAAACAACAGAACCTAATGGTTCCTTGTTATCTAGCTTGACTGAACCAGCTTTCGTTATCATGGATACTGCAGACCTTAAAGACGTAGCATCTAAACCAGTTCTTACAGGTCCTTACAAAATCACTACTTTCAAAAAAGGTGAAACAATTGAACTTGCAGCCTTTGCAGATTACTGGGGTGGCAAACCAGGTCTTGATACTGTAACTGTAAAAGACATTGAAGACAACAATAAACGCGCTATGGCATTGCAATCTAAAGACGTAGACGTAATTCAAAAAGTGGACTCTGCTAACCGCAGCTTGTTCAAAGACGGTTTCAATATTCAAGACGTTGCTGGCGTTCGTGTGTTTATGTTGAAAGCAAACCACACAGAAGCATCTCCATTGCATGATAAAGCTGTACGTTCCGCTATTGCTCATATCATTAACTATGATTCCATGGCGAAAATCATTGGTAATGGTTCCACACCAGGGGCGGCACCATTCCCGCCATCTGCCAACTTAGGCTATGATGCGATTGCTAATAAACCGATGACAGATGTAGCAAAAGCTGACCAAATCTTGACTCAAGCTGGTTACGTTAAGAATGCAAACGGCATGTATGCAAAAAGATGGCAAAAGAATTAGCGATTACTATTGCTATTTGGGGTAAAGACACAAGCTTATACGAAGAAATCCAACAAGAATTGAAAAAAAAGCTGGTATTGCTGTAACTCTTAAGAAATTACAAAGCCCTGATGAAGTAGATACACTTGGTACAGATGGTTTTGATATGGTAGAACGCAATGTAGTGACTATGTCTACAAACGATCCTTACTGGTTCCTCAGCTTATTCTACAAAACTGGTGCGAAATCAAACGTTGGTGGCTACTCTAACCCTCAAGTAGATGCGTTAATCGACCAATTGTCTGTAACATTTGATCAAAACGAACGCTCTAATATTGCAAAACAAGCGCAACAAATCTTAGTTGATGACGTAGCAGATATCTATTTGTTGTATCCAAGTGCAACGGTTGTATCTACTACAAAAGTTAAAAATGTACCGGTACATCCAATCGATTACTACTTATTAACAAAGGATTCTACTATTGAATAAATCTGATTGTATCGTATTTGATAAGGTTACAATTTCATATGGTGCGGAAGAGGCGGTACGCGATGTATCCTTCTCCGTACCTAATGGCGAGGTCTTTGCCATTGTTGGTGAAAGTGGATCTGGTAAATCTACCTTGGTCCGTGCCGCCTTCGGCATGTTGAAACAAGCTACCATTAGTGGTCAAATTTTGTTAAACGGTACCGATGTTTCCACCTTAAGTGATGGAGATTGGCGACAATTGCGGGGCACGAAGATTTCTATGATCTTCCAAAATCCCAGCGCCTATCTAAATCCAAATCGCACCGTAGAAAATCACTTCAAGGATTTGTTCCTTGCTCATGGTGAAAGCTATGATGTAAGCCGCGTTATCAATATGTTACAGCTCGTTTACCTCACTGATGGCGAGCGTATCTTGCAGTCTTATCCATTCCAATTGAGCGGTGGCATGCAGCAGCGATTGGCAATAGCTTTGAGCCTCATCTTGAAGCCGAGCATCGTATTTGCCGATGAACCAACTAGTGCTCTGGATATGCTCGTGCAAGCCTCTGTATTAGATCTTATGAAAGAGGTAACACAAGCTCTTGGAGCAACGGTGATTATCGTAACTCATAATATCAAGTCGGCCGCACGAATTGCCAATAGCATTGGCGTTATGAATAAGGGACAGCTCGTTGAAGTGGGGGCGACGGAAGATATTATGAACCATCCAAAAGACGAGTATACGCGCGTATTATTAGATTCCGTAATGAAAGTGGTGTAGTATGATTCAAGTTGAGCATTTATGTAAACAATATACAAACCACAATCATACGGTTCGTGCTGTTGATGATGTATCTTTTTCTGTAGCGGAGAATGAACGGGTAGGTATTGCTGGTGGTAGTGGTTCTGGTAAAAGTACATTGCTCAGGATGATTGCTATGCTAGAAAAACCTACATCTGGCATCTTGCGACTCTTTGGTGAGGAAATCCATTCCATTCAAAATCATACAGAAATATATCGTTCTATGCAGATGATGTTCCAAAATCCCTTGGCGGTGATTCCACCGAGGATGAACTTAGAAGCATTTCTCTTAGAGCCGTATATCAACTATGCTCTCATGGATGTGGCGTCAGCAAAGGACGATATCCGTAAATGGATGCAACGAGTAGACTTGCCAGAAAATACGGTGTATAAATACCCTCACGAAGTCAGCGGTGGTCAGCTACAACGTGTCGTATTGGCACGGATCATGTTGATGAACCCCAAGCTAGTACTCTTTGACGAACCTACATCAGCCCTTGATGCGGTGAATCAAAAACTAGTGTTAGACCTATTACAAAAACTCCATTCGGAACAACCCTTCGGCTACGTATTCGTCAGCCATGACATCGGACTCTTACAAGCCGTAACAGACCGAATCATCGTTATGAAAGATGGGCAAATCGTAGAAACCATCGAATCAAAACGACTTAAAGAAGCGGTACACCCATATACAAAAGCACTTGTGGACGCAAGTTTATAAAGAAATGCCCCTGTTTGGATATGCTATTTTTACTGGAGAACCAGTAAAGGTGGTACATATCAATCAGACAGGGGCTTTTATTTATAAAATATATGATATAACGATAAATTGACATATCGCGAAATTACGATATAATTCAGTCATCAGCTAGATGTATATCGTATAAAATTCCTATAGTATTAGGAGAAAGAGGCTATAATGGCACAACATAACTTAACAGATACAATTACATTCCGTCGTGGCTTAACGATTCCTAACCGCATTGCCTTGGCTCCGATGCAAAGTCAATCTGCATTAGAGGGTGGCTATGCAAGTAATGATACGATCCGTTATTACAATCATCGTTCTAAGGCAGCAGGCCTATTAATTACTGAGTTCCATTATGTTAGTGAAAGTGGTGGCCCAGCGTACATGCCTGGCTATCCATCTCAAATGGGCATTTACTCTGATGTTCACTTAGAGGGAGCAAAGAAAATTGCACAAGCTTTAAAGAAAGACGGTAATAAAGCGGTTATGCAAATCCATCATGGTGGTCGCATGGCGATTGGTCGCTTTATCAATCATCAAGATGTTGTAGCGCCTAGTGACTTACAACGTAAGTTCCCTGTTCGTGCGCTTACTGAAAGTGAAATTGAAGAGATCATTGCAGACTTTGGTCGTGCTACAAAACGAGCTATCGAAGCGGGATTTGATGGTGTAGAGATTCACGGTGCAAACCACTATTTACTACAACAATTCTTCTCTGTATTAACAAACCATCGTACAGATAAATGGGGCGGCTCTTTAGAAAATCGTATGCGCTTCCCATTGGCCGTTGTGCGTGAAGTAAAACGTGTTGTAGCAGAAGCGGGCGCACAAAACTTTATCATTGGCTACCGCTTGAGCCCAGAAGAAATCCACGGTACAGATATTGGTTATACTTACAAAGAATCCCTTCAACTCGTAGAGGCTATTGTAAAAGAAGAGTTAGATTACATCCACTTATCCTTATGGGGAGGCTATGATTCTAAACCAGAAGGTGCGGATCAATCCTTTGGCTCTTTATTCAAAGCAGCTCTTGATGATGAAACAAAGCTTATTATTGTAGGTGATATCTTCAGCGAAGAAGCAGCTCGTGATGCCGTAGAAAACTATACAGACATCATTGCAGTAGGCCGTGGTACTTTGATAGATCCTGAATTCGGTTATAAAATCATGAACGGTAAAGGCGATACCATCGTTCATGAAGTAACACCGGAACATATTCCAAATATGCACCTAACACCAGGCCTATTTGAAGCCTTCACACGTACCGACTCCTTGGGCTTGCCACCATTACCAGGTGCAGAAATCATCTACGACCAACATAGAGGTACCTACGATAACCATCCACTAGCAATTCCATATGTGGAACAATAGGTAAACTGAAAGCCCCTGTTTGAAACAGGGGCTTTTATCATTATAGTTATTCGTTAGATTGTGCTAATACTGGTAAATCTTTTATAAAAAATTAATATGAAAATATATTCTTTCGTATTAAAATATATAATATAAGTTCAGGTTATAAGTACGGAGTAAATTTATTTGATAAGACTTTATTTAAGGGAGGTGTATAGCGTGATTGCTGATATTCATGGACTTAAGATTGGAGACGGTGGCTATTTAGCTAATACATCATTTGAGCTTTTTAAATCTACTACTTCAAAAGACTCAAGAGTTACATTTGTTTATGGAAAAAATGGATCTGGAAAAAGTACTATAGTAAATAGCATTGAGACAGCCGCTATGTTACATTTTTCTGAAGAAGGCGAAGCGATATCATTTTTAGATGCTCAAGAAAATGTCATTCCTGTAGAGGAGCCATTGATAGATAGCATATTTATTTTTAATGAAAGATTTATTGATTGGCATATTAAACTTCGAAGAGATAATTTAGATACTATTGTTCTACTGGGAAAAACAGAAAGATTTAGATGATGATTTAAAAAAAGATTGAAGAAGAATTATCAAAATTAGAAAAATACAAAAAAAGAATTAGAAGAAGAAAAAAAGATCTAGAGAATCCTTTTTAGTAAAAAAATTCAAAAATTATATTGGTTAAATAAAAATTAAAAGATGCGTTAAAGGGCAATGAAAAATTGGGCGGGACGAGAGCGTGAGATTAAAGGTAATCGTTCTAATAGTGCTGTAAATGATGATACTTATAAGCAATTTAAGAAACCAGTAAAGAATAAGCAAGAGTTAGCGTTAAAAATTTAATGAGATACTTGAAGTATTAAAAAAAGAAGAGGGAGAGTAAATCTGTTTCTTTACCTAATTTAGTTTTAGATGTTTTACCTACATTTAATACAGAGGGATTTATTGATACATTAAATAAAGATTTAGAAGTAAATACTTTGACAGAACGAGAAAAATACAATCATTAAAGTTGTTGAAAACTCTAGTTTGTCTAATCTTAATCAAATTAAACAATATTTTTGAAAGATCAAGATATTAAAATATGTCCCTATTGTTTTTCAAGATATATCATTAAAAATATAAAAATGAACTTTTAATGAGTATTGGTAAAATCTTAAATAAAAGAAGTAGAAGACTATAAAACTGAGCTAGAGAAATTTAGAATCGCTACTTTAGATAGGAGTGCTGAATATAATTTTTCAACAATATGAAGTGCTACAGAGTGATAATCTAGACAGATTAAAAAGCTATATGGAAAAAAAATATTGATAACGTAAATGTTATTAATACAAAGATTACAACAAAACAAAATTCACCCTATTCAAAGGTGATAGATTCCATTGATATTGAGATAGAAGCTTATATTAAAGAATTAAAAGATATAATAGAATCTATTAATAAAGAGGTTGATGCATATAATAAAAAATTTAGTATCGAAGCCTTGCAATTAAATCTATTTAAAGCTTAATTGTAGAATGAAATTGAACACATAAAAAAATCCATATTAGTACAAGTGATAAGATTAGAGTATCAAATTCGCAATCAATCACGAGGTACTAATATGGACTGCTCTAATCTTATCACATCATTGCGCACAAACAAACACTTAAATTTAGAGGAGCGCTTTTATCTTGAAAAACGCCTTCTTGCTGGTGATCCTATCAATACTATTGCCAAGGCATTAGGACGCTCTAGAACTACGATTTATACTGAGAAAAAGCGTGGAACAGTGGTTCAAATTAAACAAAACAAGGCTGTTCTTATGTATATAGCAGATTGCGGTCAGCTTGCCTATGAAAGAACCCGCCAAGGTTCTTTCAACACTTTGAAAGCAGGTTCTATTGAGCCCTTTTTATCTTGGGTTGAAAACAAGGTAAGAGTCGATAAATGGTCCTTAGATGCTGCTGTTGGCTACGCCTTACGTAAGGGTTTGTTTGTACGCAATGAAATGGTGTGTACTAAAACTTTATATAACTACCTTTACCAAGGCATTTTAGGTCTTAAACCAATGGATTTGCCTTGTGTTATTCGCCATTCTCATAAGAAGCGACATAACAGGCAACACAAACGCAAGTTAGGTAAATCCATTGATCTGCGTGATGAATCTGTTGCTACCCGCGAAGAATTTGGTCATTGGGAGCTAGATACGGTCCGAGGAATAAAGAATAAAAGCGATGAAGTAATTGTTTCATTGTTAGAACGCAAGTCTCGCCTATATGTAGCCTTACGTTGTCTATCCGCTAAAGCTGTGGATGTAAAAATGACATTAGAAAATTGGTTGGAGTCTCTTAAGGCCGTTTCCGATGTATCCATGTTATGTAAAACTATTACGGCTGATAATGGCCGTGAATTTGCAGACATAAGTACATTAGAAACAGAGGATTTATCTATTTTCTTTGCTCACCCGTACTCGCCTGGAGAACGCGGTTCAAATGAACGACATAACGGACTATTACGCCGCTTTATCCCAAAAAGGAACGCCCATAAAGGCTGTGTCAGAAGAAACGATTCAGCGGGCGTTACATTGGTGCAACAATTTACCCCGAAAGCTGTTGAATTACAAAACGCCTCAAGAAGTCTTCATTGAAGAAGTTAATAAAGTTATGGATTTACAGAGTGTTCAATTTCATATTGCAATTTAAGAAATCTATTTAAATTAAATGCAGAGATGGCTTATTATGAAATATCTGAATATTTAGAACCCTATAATCAGAGTGTTGATAAAGAAGTTACTTTATTACAAAAAAATATAATGATTTGAAGGATTCTATAAATAAAAAAATAAAGAGGTTAAGGTTATTAAACAAAAATTTGAAGAATGAAAAAGATTGCTATAGACTTAATGAATAAATGGTTAGCATATATTTTCTATTCTAATAATAGACTTAAACTCGAGTATAAAGAAGGGCAATATTATCTTTTATCTAGAGGTGAATCTGTTACACCAGATAAAGTATCTGTAGGTGAAAGAAATGCTATAGCATTATGCTATTTCTTTTTATCGACAATGCAAGGTGATTCTGAGAATAAATTATATAAAAAAAGAAACTTTCTTAGTTATTGATGATCCTATTTCCAGTTTAGATTTAGATAATCGAATTGGCTTACTTTCATTTCTAAGATATCAATTAGAACAATATATATCCAAAAAAATACCAATTCAAAAGTATTAATACTGACACATGATTTACAAATTTTTCTTTGATTTGGAAAAAGATTGGAAAACAAATTTCTGAGTTCTATAATGAGCAAAAATAAAGATCAGAGTGATATAAGGAAACTTGGTATAAATAAATATCAGTTGGTTAACAAGCAACTACTATCCTTAGAAGGACATAATTATCATGAATATACAAAATTACTTGAGCAAATATATAGATATGCTAATAACTCGATAGGAGAAAATAGTGAGTTGATAACCATTGGCAACTCAATGCGTCGTGTGTTAGAGGCGTTTAGTACTTTTTTATTTAAAAAAGGTATTGATAAGGTAACATATTGTCCTGAAGTGCAAGAAGATTTAAAGAAATATGAATTGTGTGATTATTTCAAAAATTATTTGTATCGATTTGTTTTAAATGGTGGTAGTCATATGGAGGAAAAAGTAAAGGGGTTACAGAGTACAGACTTTATTGACTATCTTTCTATAGAAGAAAAGAAGAGAACAGCAAGAGATATAATTTTATTTTTATATTGTATTAACAAAGGGCACATACTTGCTCATTTAAAAAATGAAAATGAGGTTGAAGATACTATAAAGATGTGGATAAGAGAGGCACAAAATATAGCTTAGTATGATATAAATAAATTATCTTAGTAATTATAATTGCATTAAAAGAGACTATAACAGAATGTACTTTATTTACACTCTGTTATAGTCTTTTATTAGATTGTATTATTCAATTTCCGCTTTCAAATCAATAACGTTTTTACATGTTAGGCAACTAGGGCAGTCGCAGAATTCTGCGCCTTCTGCTTTGATTTCTTTAGCGTGTTGTAATAGGTTAGCTGCGCCTTCTTCGCCAAGGATTTGTGTAGCAAGTTCAGACCCTGCAAAGCCGATTGTTTCGTCGATAAGCGCAATATTTTGTTCTGCTACGGATACGAGTTGTTTTGTAAGTTCTTCTTGCTTAGGAGTACCTTCTGCATTGAGCCAAGACTGAGCAAATTCTTTTACAGTCTGGTTACTTGAGGGTGCATCTAATAAAGCTTGAACTAGTTGTGTTAATTGTGTATGTGTCATGATTATTTCCTCCTTATAATTACTAACTATAGTTTTGGAATAGTGCATTTAGTATCATATGAGCACCCGTTCCTTTTGTTGAGTTCATTATAACACCTACAATAATTTTGAATAGTAGAATGATTTGCGATAGATACTATCAACTGTGATAGATTTATGATGATAACTGGTTTAAATTTTTGGGGAATAGAAAAGAGGAATGCTTTCACATTCCTCTTTAGCTTAGTTAGAATAAATCTGAGTGCTGCCCGTGCGAGTTAAAGATAATACTAACTACTGCTAAGTACTAATCTCAACATAACTGATTACTCCAATCCTAAATCTTCAATTATTTCTTTTACATTAGCATATGATTTTGCTTTTACTTTTCCTGCTAATATATCTTTCGTTTCTTGAATAGTAGCTTCTGTTTCTGCATTATAACGAGGTTGTTTAGGTTGAAATGGAAATCCGCCTTCCATTAGTGATGTGTGGAGAAAAATATTAATCGCATCAGTTACGGATATGCCAAAGCTAGCATATAGTGCTTCTAATTGTGCTTTTACAGCTGGCTCGATACGCAAACTGATAGAGGCTGTTTTAGCCATAGTATCACCTCCTGTTACTTCTATTGTAATGCAAATGCTATATAATTGCGATCTTATAACTGCGAATTGCAAGCATAATACATATCTTTTCCTGGACAAAAAATACTTATGAATATAAGAATATTAGCTTTTTAGGTGATATAATTAACTTACTATATATAGTTTGTTTGCAGGGGATTGTATCATGAAAAAGGTTGTATGTATGTTAGCTACGCTAGCTTTTATAGGTTCCATGAATGTTGTGTCCGCAGATGATTTAATGCGGTTCCGTCTTAATGGTAATTCGATTTATGATCAGCCTTATGGTGATCGAAATGAGTTTCCTTGTTCAGATAGACTTGGAAGTTGTACTATGACTGATGAGGATTATAGAAGCACTCGTAAAGGTCAATCTCTAGAGGTGTTTGATACCCTATATGAGGCTAAGCAACATTTGAACTTTAAACCGCAGTTGCCGATGGGGGTAGAGGGACTCCGACCTATACATGTATCTATTGTAGATCACGATGCATTACAAGTTGTGTATGCCTATCATGAGCTTTTAAAAGGGAGATATTTTGACCGTGTAGATGATATGCCGAAATATATTAAGTATCGTGTATCGATTCTATCTGGTAATATCGCAGGCGATTATAAGGATTACTTGCCTCAGAAAACCGATGTTGTCAATGGAATGACGGTAACCTATCGAATGGTAGATGACGCCGTTTACTTAGCATCTTGGGAACATGAGGGGCAGAACCATGTGTTCTTATTTAATGAACCAGTTTCTGTTGAGCGGGCTAAAGAAATGATTAACAGTGTAGAATATTGAAAAACACTTTAAGTATAGTATATTCTAGATAGCCAATTGATAGTTGTGCAATTAACTACAAAATCCCCCGGAGCTGCAACTCCGAGGGATTTTTTACATTATTACGCTAATGTTAGAGCGTTGGGCTAGTTGCTAAATAAAAGAGCTAGAAAAGCGTCTAACCACTTGCAAATGTAGTAGGCGAATACATTTACCATGACGGCTAGCCAAAACAAATAAAATAGCTGCCACAAATACGAAATAGACATCGTAATTTATGACAGCTATTTAGCAGTACATGGTCGATCTTATAGTGTAATTATTTAGTTATATTCTATTTTTTAAAAGCCTCACCGATGGAATAAATTCCGTCAAATAAGAAACCGAAAGCGATAAAGTAGATAAATACCTCACCGGAAGCAATCGGCTGGAATATGAGTAATAGGCCTAATAGTAAAAGAATTAGTGCAAGCCATTTTGCATTACGTCCCATGAGTGATACCATGCTGTCGGACTTTCTTGATTTAATGAAAATAAAGATGGCGTCAATTACCATCCAGATGCCGATTGTGGTTGGGAGTACTAATGGTAGGAATGCAAATCCGCCGGATATTAAATAGATACCGAATAGAGCATTGATAATGCCGCTGATAAGATACCAGCCGCTACGTAATTCAGACGATAACGTAAAATAATTTATAATAGAGCTGACCGCACTGACGAAAAAGATAATAGAAAAAAGCCAGGCAAAAGCTATGAGATTAATAACGGGATTTAAGAGTAAGAATATCCCCAGGATAATGCTTACAATACCCGATAAAATAAAGAAGAATTTACTTGAACCACTCATAATAATTCCTCCAATCATTGGTACTGCCTATTTACACTATACGTGAGATCATGGGGGATGACGTGAGATCATGGGGGATGTCAAATTGTAACGATAAAACTGTATTTTCACAAAACTCACATGTCCATCCTGTTGACACAGTTCTATAGAATACCGTATAATACCTTTATATCTTAAAAACAAGCTATGAATGGGTATAAAGGTTTACAGGTCCTGCTTTCAGAGAGTTGCCGGTTGGTGCGAGGCAATAGAGGTTGTACGCTGACACTCTCCCGTGAGCTTTGGTGGCGAATACAGCAGTAGTCATCGACGGTGGTTCCGTTATACCCGCAACGAGTCCCAATTAGGGTGGTACCGTGTTATGAATATAACGCCCCTTTGAGCAACGACAGTTGTTCTGAGGGGCTTTTTTTATTGTAAAAGTCTAGTAAAATTACTGATTTGATGTATCTACGTTGGCTTCAGCCGAAATAGCGTTGAAATCGGCGATTTTACTAAACTTTCACAATAGATAGATATAATACAGCGTTATGTTTTATTAGTATAGAAAAGGTGAAGATTATGGATCAAAATCGCGTATATTTCTTCGATACAACCCTTCGTGATGGGGAACAAACACCAGGTGTGTCTTTACAAACTCCTGAAAAAATTGAAATTGCGAAAGGCCTAGTACGCCTCGGCATCGATGTAATCGAGGCTGGTTTCCCAACAGCATCCCTGGAGATTTTTGAAGCAGTACAAACGATTGCACGCGAAGTGAAAGGCGCAACAATTTGTGCGTTGGCACGTGCTAATGAAAAGGACGTACAAAAAGCGATTGATGCATTGAAAGATGCGGAACGTAGCCGTTTGCATGTATTCATTGCTATTTCTGAACTTCATATGGAATATAAATTAAAAATGACTCGCCAAGAGGTATTGGATAAGGTTAAATCCGTATTGGCATATGCAAAAGGTAAGGTTGATGAAATCGAGTTCTCTGGTGAAGATGCGGCACGCTCTGATTTAGATTTCGCATGCCAAGTATTTGGTGTTGCCATTGCTGGTGGTGCAACAATTATTAATGTACCAGACACAGTAGGTTACATGAACCCTAATGAGTTCGGTGATAAAATCCGCTATATTAAAGAACATACACCAGGTATTGAAAATGCAATTATCTCCGTTCATTGTCATGATGACTTAGGTCTTGCTAATGCAAATACGTTAGCTGCTATTAAAAGCAGGTGCACGCCAAGTAGAAGGCACAATTAATGGCCCTAGGCGAACGGGCTGGTAACGTAGCGATTGAAGAAGTTGTAATGGCTCTTAAAACACGCCATGATTACTTCGGCGACCTTCAAGTGAACATCGATACAAAACAATTTACGAAAGTTTCTAAACTTGTGAGCCGTTTAACAGGTGTCGTAGTTCCTCCAAATAAACCGATCATAGGTTCCAATGCCTTTGCTCATGAGTCTGGTATTCACCAACATGGTATGATGAGCAACCCTGAAACATACGAAATCATGACTCCTGAGTCCGTAGGGGCTGAAAAAACAGACCTCGTATTGGGCAAACACTCTGGCCGTCATGCCTTCGCCGATCATTTGGCAAAACTTGGTTTCCAATCTTTCACAGAAGAGAAAATCAACGACCTCTTCGGTAAATTCAAAGAATTGGCAGACCGTAAAAAACAAGTATACGATGATGACATTATCGCTCTTGTAGTAGATAACTTACATCACAAAAAAGCATTCGAGCTTGTGGCTCAATACTATAAATTGGGTGAAAAAGGTTATGCATACGCAGACGTTCGCCTTATGACTCCAGAAGGTGAAAAAGCCGATGCTGCCGTAGGTGATGGTCCAGTAGACGCATCCCTTAAAGCGGTTGAACGTGTGGTTGGCTTGCCAATTAGCTTAAAAGACTACCAAATCCGTGCTATCACAGCCGGTAAAGATGCCCTTGGGGAAGCAACCCTTAAGGTAGAATACAACGGTCGCTTGTACCATGGTCGTGGTATCAGCACCGATATCGTTAAATCAAGTGTGAACGCATATATTAATGCAGTTAACTCAGTATTCCTAGCTATGGAGCTAGAACAACAGGAGGAAGAATAATATGGGTATGACCATTACTGAAAAGAATATGGCTCGCCACGCGGGTCTTGATGTTGTAAAGCCAGGCCAAATCATCGAATGTCATTTGGACGCTGTTTTGATGAACGACATCACATTCCCACCAGCGCGTAAAGAGTTCTTGAAAATCGGCAAACCTGTATTTGACCGTCATAAAATCTACTTAGTGCCAGATCATTTCACACCAAATAAAGATATTCAATCTGCTACACAAGCGAAAGTAATGCGCGACTTCGTACGCGAACATGGCATTACAAACTACTTTGAAGTCGGTAGAATGGGTATCGAGCACGTTATTTTGCCAGAAAAAGGTCTTATCGGTCCTGGCGAAATGATTATCGGTGCTGACTCCCATACTTGTACATATGGTGCGGTAAATGCATTCTCTACAGGCGTAGGCTCCACTGATGCGGGCGTTGCTATGGCAGAAGGTAAAACTTGGTTCAAAGTGCCTGAAACAATCAAGGTTGAGCTTATCGGTAAACCTAACAAATGGGTAACTGGTAAAGACGTAATTCTTGATTTAATCGGCCAAATCGGCGTAGACGGTGCTCGTTACATGGCGCTTGAATTCGCTGGTGATGGCGTACAACACATGACTATGGCTGACCGCCTTACAATCTGTAACATGGCTATCGAAGCGGGCGGTAAATGTGGCGTATTCCCTTACGATGCAATTACTGAAGAATACATTAAAGGCCGTGTAAACCGTCCTGTTGAACCAATCGCTCCAGATGCTGATGCAGTATATGCTCAAACAATTACTATTGACTTGTCCAAATTGCAACCAGTGGTAGCATTCCCTCATTTGCCATCTAACACACATTACATCAACGAAATCGACAAAGATATTAAATCGACCAAGTTATCATCGGTTCCTGTACAAATGGCCGTTACGAAGACTTGGTAGCAGCTGCAGAAATCTTCAAAGGTCGCAAAGTAGCTCCATTCGTTCGTTGTATCGTAATTCCTGGTTCCCAAGATGTATACGATCAAGCTATGAAAGATGGTTTATTGGACATCTTCATTCAAGCTGACTGCGCAGTGTCCACGCCAACATGTGGTCCTTGCCTAGGTGGTTACATGGGTATCATGGCTGAAGGGGAACGCACAGTTTCCACTACAAACCGTAACTTCCGTGGTCGTATGGGTCACGTTGATTCTGAAGTATATTTGGCAAGCCCTTATGTGGCGGCAGCGAGTGCTGTATTAGGCCGCATTGCAGGCCCTGAGGAGGTTTAATATGGATTTTGAAAGCAAAAAAATCTGGCGCTACGGCGACGATGTAGATACAGACGTAATCATTCCGGCTCGTTACTTGGCGATTGCTGACTGGAACGAATTGGCTGAACATGCGATGGAGGACATTGATACTACATTTGCTCCCAATGTGAAAGCTGGCGAAATCATGGTAGCTGGCAAAAACTTTGGCTGTGGTTCCTCCCGTGAACACGCACCAGGTGTTATCAAAGCGAAAGGCGTGCCTGTTATCGTAGCACACTCCTTTGCACGTATTTTCTTCCGTAATGCTATCAATATCGGTTTGCCAGTAGTTGAAATCGGCGAACAAGTAGATCGTATCGATGCTGGCGATGCAATCGGCGTAGATTTATCTAAAGGTATCGTGTACAACTTGACTAAAAACGAACAATACCAAGGCACTGAGTTGCCACGATTCATTCAAGATATTGCGGCAGCTGGTGGTCTTGTAAACTTTGCGAAAAACCGCAAGTAATACTACGTTGCCGAGCCTCGGTGATGCGCTGCCGCTCCAGCTAGCTTAACGGTCTGCGGCGTAGCTTTGACCTACTAAAGTCGCGTTAGCGCATGCACCTCGGCTCTACGTATTTATCTTTTACGGTTTTGAGCAAAATTAAAATCCCTATAGCTAGCAATATGTTGAATGATTTGTGGCGGAGGGAAATTACTTATATTGGAGAGGTAAGATGAGCGAAAGAATATCGTATTGATTCCTGGTGATGGTATCGGTACTGAGATTATTGCTGCAGCAAAGGCTGTGTGTGATGTGGCTTTTGAGAAAGCTAATGTAAAGGTTAATTGGATTGATAAAAAAGCGGGGGGTGCGTCTATTGATGCATACGGTGTGCCTTTGACTGAGGATACTATCGAGGCTTGTAAAGTTGCTGATGCTGTATTGCTTGGTGCTGTAGGCGGTCCTAAATGGGATAATGTAGATCCTGCTATCCGTCCTGAGAAAGCAATCCTCGGTCTTCGCAAGGAGCTTGGTTTGTTCTGTAACTTGCGTCCTGTAAAAATCTATCCATCTTTGCAAGAGTATTCTCCCCTTAAAAAGGAACTCGTTCAAGATGTAGATTTCGTTATCGTTCGTGAGTTGACTGGCGGTATTTATTTCGGTGAACGCGAAGAGGCACAAGGCGAAGGCGCTAATGAGTTTGCTTGGGATAAAGAAACATACAGCCGTTACGAAGTAGAGCGCATTATGGACATTGCTATGGAAACAGCTCGCAAACGTAACAAAAAGGTTGTATCCGTAGATAAAGCAAATGTATTGGCTTCTTCTCGTTTGTGGCGTAAAATCGCGCAAGAGAAAGCGGCAGCTAATCCAGATATCGCAACAGATTACTTCTACGTAGATAACACAGCGATGCAACTCGTTGTAAATCCTGCACAGTTTGACGTTATCGTTACAACAAACTTGTTCGGCGATATATTGTCTGACGAAGGCGCTGTTATTTCTGGTTCTATCGGGCTTTTACCATCTGCATCCATGGGTACTGGCACAGCATTGTACGAGCCAATTCACGGTTCCGCACCAGATATTATGGGTCAAAACTTGGCGAACCCATTGGGTACAATCTTGTCTGCAGCTATGATGTGCCGTCATTCCCTTGATTTACCTCAAGTGGCTGATGCAATTGAAAAAGCTGTTGAACAAGTGCTCGTTGATGGTTACCGCACAGGCGATATCTACCGTGAAGGGTTAAAACGCGTAGGTACCACAGAAATGGCGCAAGCTGTAATCGAACGTCTATAATCGTAGGGAACAAGGTTTTGAAAGCTCATCAAGTGAGCTAAATCATTTCAAAATCTTATCATATACATTATAATGCAGAAATATTATATAGGTTATTATATAAGAGAGGGCTAGTCCATCTCTTTTTTGTAGGAGGAGTTATGTTATCTTATTTTTTACTTGCCTTATCTATAGGGCTTGAGCTGTTTGCTACGACCATGTTGAAAGCCTCTGACGGCTTTACGCGACCGTTACAGACCGTTGCTTGTGTGCTTGGCTATGTAGGATCTTTCTATACATTGACGCATGTACTGAAATATATTCCACTCAGTGTTACCTATGCTACCTGGTCTGGCGTAGGTCTCGTGGTGACAGCACTCATTTCTGTTTTTATCTTTAGTGAGGGCTATAATATGTACACCATTTTGGGGATAGGTCTTATTGTAGTTGGTGTTGTCATCCTTAACTTGTGGGGCAGTGTAGGGAATTAAAACTATAGCTAGTTTCTATATCATAAATTAGAATACTGTAGATGTAGATGTAGATGTAGATGTAGATGTAGATGTAGATGTAGATGTAGATGTAGATGTAGATGTAGATGTAGATGTATAGGCGAGACATTTTTTAAGGAGGCCTTTATGAATTCTTCGATGTATCGAAATTTAACTATTACTGCTTTGTTGATGGCATTAGCCATTATGATTCCTATTATGATGCCCTTGAAAGTTGTCATTCCACCGGCTTCGTATACATTGGCTAGCCACGTGCCTATATTTTTAGCAATGTTCCTGTCTCGTAAGATGACTGCATGTGTTGTAATCGGTTCTACGCTAGGTTTCTTCGTAGCGGGCTTCCCGATTGTTATCGTTATGCGCGCTGCCTCTCATATTATCTTTGCCTTGATGGGCGCTTACTATATTAAACATCACCCCGGCGTACTAACAGGAGCTCTATCCTTTGGTGTGTTCAACCTTGTTTGTGCCATCGTTCACGCCATTGGCGAAGTGCTCGCATGTCTCTTGTTCTATACTACAACTACAGTGCCAAATATTGACCTTATCTATGTCGTATTTGTTCTTGTTGGCGGCGGTACCATCATTCATAGTTTGGTTGATGGATATATTTCCTTATATATCTATAAAGCTATTCCAGGATTGTCTCAACCAGATAATAAATAATCAGGCGTTATTCTGAATTATCTAGCAGAAGCATAAATAATCCGCTATTTAAACTGCATATAGTCGTAACCAATCATGGGGTATCAATATATACTAATGTATAGTATTTGAATACCTATGAGTGGTTTTTTTATATTAATTCTTAAATCTGTACCTGCAGATACGGACTATTTCTTCTGAATTCGATATAATAGAACTATAGTTAATGACCGATTCGTGTTATGTCATTTGATGTAACATTTGGGCCATAGATTTGGTTGTACTGGTGAAAGTTCCACATATTCCTTGGTTCTAAAACATATTAGGAGTGAGGTAAGTACCTATACTTTCACAGAAAACGGAGGTTATTATGAGAAAGCACATTAAAAATAACGTATCTTGGGTGGGGAAAATCGACTGGGAATTGAATGAGTTCCACGGTTCTGATTACAGCATTAACAATGGTTCCAGCCAAAATGCGTACTTGATTGAAGAGGAGAAAACCGTCCTCATCGATACGGTGTGGAAACCTCATTCCTCAGAGTTTATCGATAATTTGGAAGCTGAAATCGATTTAAATAAGATTGATTTCATCGTATGTAACCACGGCGAAGTAGATCACAGCGGTTCCTTGCCTGCATTGATGGAAAAAATCCCTAATACGCCGATTTACTGTACGGAAAATGCAGTTAAGTCCTTGGTTGGTCAATATCATCATCCGGAATGGAATTTTAACGTTGTTAAAACAGGTGATTCCGTAGATATCGGCAATGGTAAATCCTTAGTATTCGTAGAAATGCGCATGCTTCATTGGCCTGATTCTATGGCAACCTATATGACTGGCGACAATATTTTGTTCTCTAACGATGCGTTCGGTCAACATTACGCAGTAGAAGAATTGTGGGCAGATAAGGCCGATCAATGCCGTTTATGGGCAGAGGCGATGAAATATTACGCTAATATTTTGAATCCTTACTCTCCATTGGTAAAAGCTAAAATTGAAGAAATTCAAAAACTTAACTTGCCAATCGATATTATCGCTACAAGTCACGGTGCTATTTGGCGTGAAAACCCAATGCAAATCGTTGAAAAATACTACGAATGGTCTCAAGCGTACCAAGAAGACCAAATCACAGTGGTGTACGATACAATGTGGGATGGCACAAAGAAATTAGCTCATAAGATCGCTGAAGAAATTTCTAAGCAAGCTCCAGATACGCGCGTTAAAATCTACAACATTAGTAAAACCAATAAAAATGACATCATGACAGAAGTATTTAAGTCCAAAGCGATCGCAGTAGACTCTCCAACAACAGGGAATAGCGTACTGTCCAGTGTAGCTGGTTGGCTTGACTTCTTGCGGGAGTTAAAGTTTAAAAATAAAAAGGCCGCTGTATTTGGTACTTATGGTTGGTCTGGTGAATCTACGAAAGTCCTTCGTGAAGAGTTAACTAAATATGGTTTTGCTGTAGTAGAACCAGAAATTAAATGTAACTGGAATCCAGACGTTTCTGATCTTAATAAGGCGGAAGAACTAGTAAGTGCATTATTAGCATAATTTAATATAAAAATTTGAGTAAGCCTCTTGTTTTCTTTAGAAAAGCTAGGAGGCTTACTTTTATTTTAGCTGTGTATACATAAAACATTGGATATTCAAAGGAGGAATTGTAGACTTTATTCCTTTAAAGCTTTAACTGTGCTATGTATATATGTTGATATGTGTAGTTGTATAGTGACTAAATATAAAATATAAAAATAAGTATAAAATAAAAAGAATGGAGATTAAATATACATAAAAGTTATTTTTCACTAATAGTTCATGAATGCAGAGTGAATAAGGGCTGCTGAGGGTTTGTATTATATTCTAAATACTTATAGAATGATTAATTATTTATAAGTTATACGATTTATTATGTGAGAAATACTTACATTATTGTGATTTTTTTCACTCATAAGAAAAAAAATAATGAATGTAGCGAATAGCTTAAAAAGGCTAGTAATAAAGCTATTTTTTTGGGATATATGAAGACTTATTAATGAACTTTATGAATGAAAAAAGGGTTGTGTATATCGTAAAACTTTGATATGCTATGCGGGTAATAAACAATATAAATTTTTCTTAAACTGAAATGGACGTATTTATTTGAGAGATTAATTAGAAATATTTCCTGATCAGCCCGAGGAGAGAGGCGGAACACTTAGAGAGGTTGAAAAATTGTATTGTATTGTAATTTGGTTAAGTTTTTTAATTTAGTGAGGGTGTAAGATGAGAGAAATGAAACATTCTAAAAAATTAGCATTTGCTGTATTAGCAGCTATTGCTGCTGTGGGTGCGACTGTTGCTCCAGTAAATGCAGAGTCCACTCAGTTGGGTAACAACAATATTGCTGATGGCTATAATGCTGTTGCAGTAGGTACAGGTAATACTGTAAACGAATCTACTTCTAACTTCCGCGATCGTGACTATGAAAATGAACCTGATAGTGCAACGTTGAAACCAGGTAACTGGAATAGCAACTCTATTGCATTCGGTTCCAACAACACTGCATCTGGTAGCTCTGCAGTAGCTGTAGGTCATAACTCTAAAGCTGAAATGAGCGAATCTATCGCTGTTGGTCATAGTGCTGACGCTGCTCGTACTTGGTCCACAGCTATTGGTACTCGTGCAAACGCATCTGAAGTTCGTGCACAAGCAATCGGTTTCGAAACAATCGCATCTGGTTACAAATCCAATGCTATTGGCGCTTCTGCTCATGCAACTGGCGCACATAGTGTAGCTCTTAGCTCCTCCGCTATTGCATCTGGCGACCATTCTCAAGCATATGGTGCTGGTGCACACGCAACTGGCCTTCGTGCTAATACATTAGGTGCAGATTCTCTTGCTTCCGGTGACTACTCTGTAGCTATTGGCGATCATGCAAGTGCAACACACTTGAACTCTATCGCGTTGGGTCAAAAATCCACTACAAGCGAAGCTACAGCTCAAACTAGCGCTACAATTGCGGGCCATACATTCGGTGGTTTTGCTGGTGTAGGTTCTGCAGCTAATGGTTCTGTATCCGTAGGTAAAGCTGGTGCTGAACGTCAACTTAAAAATGTTGCTGCTGGTGAAATCTCTGCTACTTCTACAGACGCTGTAAATGGTAGCCAATTGTACTCCGTAGCAAATGAATTGCAAACTCAAATTAACAAAGGTGTACCTTCTAACGTAACCAACCAAATTACAAATATTAATAATCGTGTAGGCGCTGTTGAAAAACGCGTTAATAAAGTAGGTGCAGGTTCCGCTGCATTGGCTGCATTGCATCCATTGGACTTCAACCCAGATGACAAATGGACAATCGCTGCTGGTTATGGTCACTACCATAATGCAAACTCCGCTGCATTAGGTGCGTTCTACCGTCCTAACGAAGACACTATGTTCTCCGTTGGTGGTACTGTAGGTACTGGTGAAACTCAATTGAACGCAGGCGTATCCCTTCGTCTTGGTAAACGTTCTCCTGAGTCCCGTTCCCGCGTAGCTATGGGTCGTGAAATTGCTGAATTGAACGCACGTCTTCAAGATATGGAAAACAAATATAACAACTTGTTACAAATCTTGAACCCACTTGCTATCGATCCTAGCAAAACTGCTGAATTCCCAGATGTTCCTCAAAATCACTGGGCTTACCAATACATTAGCCAATTGGCTGGTAATGGTATCCTTGTTGGCTACCCTGATGGCACATTCAAAGGCGATGCAAAAATGACTCGCTACGAATTCGCAACTATGTTGTACCGTGCACTTCAAAATGGTGCTCCTATCGACGAAAACATGAAACGTGCGATGAATGAATTCGGCCCTGAATTACAAAACATTCGTCTTAACCACTTCCGCATCGATCGTATCTCTGGTGGTGACAACGATCGTCACAAAACTGAACGTGTTCGCGTTAACAACGAACCTGAAAATCAACGTGACGTATACGGTTCCCGTATTTACAAATAATACGACAACTTCCCTTCGAGCTTGTAAAAGCTCAAAAACAGGATGTATCTTCGTGATACATCCTGTTTTTTTGTGCCCAAAAGTAGACAGTATTAATGATAGGTGTAACATATGGAGGGTTTTATTTTTATGCACTTGACGTCAATTGATTCTCTTACACGTTAAACTTCGATTATTACTATATTTAATAGTAAAATTCTATATTAGGCATTAACATTCTATATAATGTTTATGTAAAAAAATATTGCAAGTTAATACGTATAGGTGTATAATTACGTTCATAAATTAAATAAATATACATAGTTTGTGAATAAAATATAGAATGAGGAGAAAGACCATGAAAGAATTTAGACAACTAACAGTAGCAGATACAGCAGAATACCATAAGGTGTTAATCGATGGCTATGCAGCGATTAAGGATTATCCTATTACATTCGATGCTATCGATTTTACAGAAGAAGAATCTAAGGAGTGGATCGAAAATTATCCTGTGTATGGGTTATATATCGATGGAAAATTAGTGAGCTCCATTACGTTTTGCATGCCTTGGGTAAAATATTCTACACCGGATAAATATCCACATATTGCACACTTCGTAACAGCACCAGCTTTCAAAGGAAAGGGCTATGCACGGGAAACCTTGGGCTATGCAGAAGAGCTTTTAAAGGAACATTTTAAAACACATACAGTAACCTTGGGGACTGCAAAGGAACATCCGTGGTTACCTAAAATGTATGAATCCTTTGGCTTTAAAGCATATGATAAAGTTCATTTTAGAGGTAAACAACATACTACAATTTTATTCAAAAAAGAGTTGAGTTAAATAAATCGCCTTGTAATACACGTTTAGTAGTTTTTGGTTTGTAGCAATCTATTAAAATACATTACAAGGCGATTTATTGTGTGATATTATTACTATTTGATATATAATATATTCATATATAATATACATAATATATATACTGTGCTTTTGCAGTTATATACGATTATGGGTAGTTTGTAGAAAGGATGTGTCCATATGATTATTTTATCGGGCATTTTAGTGATGGTCATCGGTTTGATGCTACGCTTTAATGCGTTGTTAGTAGTTATTGCAGCAGGCTTTGTGACAGGGCTTTCGGCAGGGCTGAGCATAAACGAGATCGTTGGTGCTATTGGGGAGGCTTTCGTAAAAAATCGTTATATGTCACTATTTGCCTTGGTACTTCCTGTAATTGGTATTATGGAACGCCACGGTTTACGTGAACGGGCAGAAATATTGATCGGTAAGATTCAAGCCGCAACAGCTGGCCGTATTTTCATGATATATCTATTTGTTCGACAAGTAACAGTAGCTCTGGGCATTAGTATGTCGGGTCTTGTAGCTATGGTTCGTCCTTTGATTTCTCCTATGAGTGAAGCTGCGGTAGCGCAAGGTCGCCCTATATCTCAATCTACACTCGATAAGATTCGTGGTGTAGCGGCATCTACAGATAATATTGGTAACTTTTTTGGTCAAAATTTGTTCCTTGCAGCGGGTGGTCTTTTATTGATTAAAGGTGTTATGGAGCAGCTCGGCTATCATGTTGAGCTTACAGATATGGTGCTATATGGAATTCCTACAGCAATATGTGCCTATATAGTGAGTGTTATTCGATTCTTTATTTTTGATAAAACAATTCAAGCTAGTGTGGCTCAAGACGAGGCGGATATGAAAGCTGGCAAACTTGTGCCAAATGAGCTTAATATCCTTGTTACACCAGAAGAGCTAGCGAAAGGGGGCAAATAATATGTTGGAGTTAATATATAAAATGCAGCCCTTAGACTTTGTATATCTTTTAGTAGGTATTATTTTAGTTATTTTTTCCATACAATCTTTTGTCGATAAGGATCATAATCATCGTATTGGTACTGGTCTGTTCTGGCTATTATATGGTATTTCCTTTATCTTTGGCTCTTATATGTCTAAAGAAATCAATGGTTGGCTCGTAATTGCTATGGCGGCAATTGTGTTATTTAAACAACTTGGCAAAGGGAATTATTTTGAATCTGCTATAGATTTCAAAAAAATGGAAGCCTTGCGTATTGGTAATGTGATTTTTATTCCGGCATTGCTCGTTGGTATTATTACGTTCATCATCGGGTTCTTCACGAAACTGGGTGCCCTTGTAGGCCTTGCCATTGCTTCTATTATTGCCCTATGTGTAGCCTTATATATTACGAAAGCTAAGGTCGGTCAAAGTTTCCATGAAGGTCGTCGTCTTCTCGATGCTATCGGTTGGACTGCTATCTTGTCTCAATTATTAGCAGCCCTTGGGTATCTATTTAACCTTGCAGGGGTAGGCAAGTTGATCTCAAGTATGGTAGCTAGCATAGTTCCTGCAGATAACGTATTTCTCATCGTTGTAGCATATTGTATTGGAATGGCTTTCTTCACAATGATTATGGGGAATGCCTTTGCAGCCTTCGCTATGATTACTAGTGCTATTGGCGTACCGATGCTTGTTGCAGGTCATGGTGCTAATCCAGCGGTGATTGGTCCCTATTGCAATGCTTGCTGGTTATTGTGGTACCTTGATGACGCCAATGGCAGCAAATTTCAATATTGTTCCTGTGGCGCTTCTTGAAATGAAGGATACCTACGGTGTTATTAAGGCTCAAATTCCTGTAGCTATCGTAATGCTTACATTGAATATTCTGTTAATGTACTATTTCCTTTAATCTATTTATGTATAATATCTTTTGATATTGTTATGAGGTACTATGATGAAAACGATTTTGATTACCGGTTTTGATCCTTTCGGTGGTGAAAGTATCAATCCTGCGTGGGAAGCTGTTAAAACGATGGATGGTTACACAGACGGGGACTACAAAGTGGTGACTCAAATGGTGCCAACTGTGCGGTATACATCTGTTAAAACTGCGATAGAAGCAGCCGATACATGCAACCCTGATTTTATTCTTTGTGTAGGCCAAGCTGGCGGTCGCCCAGATATTACGATTGAACGGGTAGCCATAAATTGCGATGATTTCCGCATTCCAGACAATGGTGGCAACCAACCTACCGATGAACCTGTTGTAGCGGATGGCCCAAGTGCTTACTTTGCTACACTTCCTATTAAGGATATGGTGAATGCATTGCACCAAGCGGGTATTCCTGCGAGAGTGTCTAATACAGCAGGCACCTTCGTATGTAATCATATTATGTACGGTGTGCTGCATTATGCAGCTCAAAAAGGTAATGTTAAAGCGGGCTTCATGCATATTCCGTACTTGCCATCTCAAGTGGTGAACAAACCAGATCAACCGAGCATGGCTGTTGAGACAGTACGAGCTACGTTAGAAACTATCGTTCATGTATTGGCTCATGGTGAAAGCTACGAAGCACAAAACATTACGTACACCACACCACATGAGTAATACTTCTAGAACAACATATGTATGTTTATATAACACCACATGAATAAGATATAGCTATTTAGTTTTTCCAGACTACCGTGTGTGGAAATAACTTTATACTCTAAAAAGAGAGGCCTAAGACCTCTCTTTTTTTGATGCTATCTTTCTAAAAAATAAAAAAATAAATACCTATTATTGACATAGGTATTTAAATAATATATTATAGTCACATAAACATATTAAAGTTAGTAGGAATAAGTGAGGGATATCACAGAAGCTTTTCAAACGTAAGATGTATGGAAAGGCTAATGGCGATGACCTCATAAGGAGAATAGAATGAGTGAACACGTAGATGTAAGTAACATCAAGGATCCTAGTATCGCTGCAGCTCGAAAAGAAGTTGAGTTCCAACGTGCTATGAATCCTTGTCCTATTGATTTTTTTCTGAGTTTCAGTCTAGTAATCCCTCGTTCTCAAGGGGAGCAAAAAGGAGTATGAAGGTAAAGATGCATCGAATTTTTAACCGTCGTCAGAAAATATTCTGATAGCGAAGAACCCTCAATTCACAACACCTTTTGGGAGTGAACGAGGGCTTTTTACCTGTAGAAAAAGACCGTTACCGTCTAGTATGGTCTAAACATTGCCCTTGGGCTCACCGCATTGCTATCGCCATCGACTTGCTTGGCCTAGATAAGGTAATCTCTAAAGGCACTGTTGATCCATTGCGTCCGGCAGGGGTTATTGCAGACTGGTTCTTTCACCCTTGATAAAGATGAAAAAGGATCCGGTACTAGGCATTCACTCCTTAGGTGAAGCGTATCGCAAAGGTGATCCTAACTACGACGCACGTTCCACAGTGCCAGCCATTGTAGATGTTACAACTGGTGCGGTAGTAAACAATGACTACCATGCGTTGACCACAGAATTAGCATTGGGATTCAAAGATTTCATCTCTCCTGATGCTCCAGATATTTACCCAGAGGAATTGCGTGCCGATATCGATGCGTTGAACGTTATTATCTACGCTGATTTTAACTTAGCAGTAAACTTGGCAGCTCTTGTAACAAACCAAAAAGATTACGAGTACTACTACGATCGTATCTTTGCTCGCTTGGACTGGCTTGAAGAACGACTTAGCAAGCAACGTTACTTGATGGGCGATACGATTACAGATCCAGATATCCGTATCTTTCCAACATTGGCTCGCTTTGACCTCGTATTCTACCAAAAATACTTGGTTAATAAAAAACGCCTCGTAGACTATCTAAACCTTTGGAACTACGCGAAGGACTTATACTCCAATCCAGCATTCGGTGGTACAACAGACTTCGACTCTATGCGTAAACGTTTCTACTACGTAGATCATACGCCATTTGAAGATTTACCACGCCTCATTCCAAAAGGTCCAGACGATTCCATTTGGTTAGAGCCAAACGACCGTGCTGAAATTTGGTAAATAATTAGATAAATCATTAGATTAATAATTAGATAGATAATTAGTTGGATACATATCATTGCTAAATACTTGATAGATTATCTATTCAATTATAAATAGCTCAGAGGAGGGCCCATGGATTCTGTAACGCAGACGATTGTGAACTACATAGAACAAACGGATGTGACGAACCGTGAGGACCTCCTATCAGTGGCGCGCATTGCCTTTCTAGATTATTTAGCATCCTTAGCCCCTGCTGAGGAGGAGCAAGCCGTTCAGGACTTGGCTCGGCTCATCGGGGCTAATCGAAATGAGCTGCTACATGGATGCACTGACTGTAGATGGCTAGAAAGCATGCAGTAAACGCCTTTGATAGGGGCTGTATGGCTTTTGCTTCGCATTATCTTGATTTTGATGATGCCCAGGCTAATTTGGCGGGTCACTTCAGTACTGTTTTATATTCTGCTCTATTAGCAGTGCTCGAGCCGAATGATACGTGGCATGATTTCCTTCGTGCTTATATCATTGGTGCCGAGCTAGAGGGAATCATTGGTTCCCTCATCAATCCTGCCCATCGGACCCAAGGATGGCATTCTACGGGGACCGTTGGTGTGATTGGGGCGGCGGCCGCTATAGGCGCTTTGCGAGGTCTTCATGGTGAAAGCTTGGCTCAGCTCCTGTCTCTGGCTGCTACTCAGTCGGCGGGCATGTTCTTTCAAAGTGGTACAGATGGTAAGCCGCTCCATGCGGGACTGGCAGCACGCAATGGCGTATGGGCTTACGAACTATTGGAATATACATCACTTCAAACAAGTACAAAACCGTTTGATCCTGAACGGGGTTGGTTAAAAACCATCGGTAACATTACCGTTACATCAAATGACATCGCTAGCCGTTGGTTAGCACCAGGGCAACTTATTGATCCTGGTTTGTGGATGAAAGCCCACCCCTATTGCTCGGCAGCCATTTGTGGCGCTGAAGCAACTGAAACAGTGGCACATAGAATATATACATCTTCTTCGTATGTGTCTAAGCACTACAACGTTTCACCAGATGTAGCGGAAGAAGGTAAACGTAGATTATGTGCTACATCCGGCTCACTCCCTGTGTTAGCAAATACAGAGAAAGAAGAAATACGTAATCTATGTGCTGACTCTGATTTATTCCTGTGGGATGATATAGATCGAGTTACTGTTCATTTCCCACCTGGTGCTGATGCAGCATTGCGGTATACAGCGCCAAATTACAGGTCGAGAAGGGCAGTTTTCCATAGAGTACATCGTGTACCAAGTTCTCGCCTATGGAGCGGTACAGGATGAATTATTTAAGATAGATACCATAGACCAATCAGTGCGAAACTCTATGTCACGTATAGAGCGTGTCTATGACTTGCCGAAGGTAGCCCAAAGTGAACGGATTACAAAGGTGACCGTTACATTGAAAAATGGAGATACTTTCACAGAGACGGTGAACAATCCGAAAGGATCGCCGAATAATCCTCTTACATTAGAGGATATACGCATTAAACTAGGTCTCACCTTAGAGACAAAACAAATAGATAGAATGATTGAGGCTTTTACCAATACAGATAAGGTAGAGCCATTCCTGCAAACATTGCGAAAAGAAGGAGTTTTACATGTTTAATACAAAGAAATTGACGAAATTATTTGCCATTGGCGCATTGGCACTAGGCGTGCTCGTTGTAGCTGGCTGTGGCGATGATACATCTAAAGAAACAAAGGTGAATCCAGATGCTAAAGTGGTTAACGTAGCTACACGTGGTACAGTTCGCCCCGTATTCCTATACAGATGATAACGGCAACCTTACAGGTTTTGACGTAGAGTTGTTGAAAGAAATTGAACGTCGTAATCCAGACCTTCACTTCAACTTCAAAGCCTATGGCCGTTGATGCTGCCTTCGTAGCGATGGATGCCGGCCAAGTTGACATGATTGCAAATCAAATGCGTCGCAACCCAACTCGTGAAGCAAAATACTACTACACAAACGAGGTTAATAACTATTCCACTCGTAAATTAGTAGTGAAAAATGACCGCAACGATATTTCTAAATTAGATGATTTGAAAGGCAAAAAAATCGCCGTTACTACATCTTCTGAGTTTAATGAATTAGTAAAACAATTCAACGAAACAGCGAATCCGCAAATTGAAGTTATCTATACAGATAAAGCTGGTGCAGAAACATTGAACCTCGTTGCTACCGGTCGTGCCGATGCAGCTGGTGAGTACGAATACGTAATTAACTCTGCTATTAAGGACCGTGGCTTACCACTCAAAGCCGTAGGTGATGTATTGGCAGTAGTACCAACATACTTCTTGTCTAAACGGACAGATGATATGAAACAAGTAAACGAAAAAATCGATAAAACGATGAAAGAAATGCGTGCTGATGGTACGTTGAAAAAACTTTCTGAAAAATATCTTGGTGGGGATTATACATTCGATCCAGCACAAAAATAACGAATAGGCCGCCTTGGCGGCCTTATTCTATTATGTATAGAAACGAGGTACTATTGTGGGCAAGTATTTTGATGTGTCCTACATGATCCAAGCGTTTCCACAGCTCTTGAATTATGTTCACGTAACGGTGCTCATCACCGTTATTTCTGCCATCTTAGGTGTTATTTTGGGCTCTATTATAGCCATCATTCGCCTCAAGAAGGTACCAGTATTAAACCAATTATTTATTGTATTTATCTCCTTTATGCGGGGCACGCCGTTCTTAGTACAACTCTTCCTCATTTACTTTGGGGTGCCAGAAATCATGTCCCATATGGGGCTCAACATGAGAAATGTGCCGGGCCTCGTATTTGTGTATGCTGTGTTTACATTGCATATTGCGGCGTATAGTGCTGAAATCATGCGCTCCAGTATCGATGCGGTTGCTCCTGGTGAGAAGGAAGCCGCTAAGAGCCTGGGTATGACCGAGTTCCAAAGCTATGTGCGCATCATCTTGCCGCAGGCTTTCACCATGAGCATTCCTCCGTTGACGAACCTCGTTATCGGCATGTTGAAAGGGACGGCACTCATTTTTAACGTCGGCGTTGTAGACATGATGCGTAAGGCGGACCTCATGGGCGGCAATAGCCAGCGTTATCTTGAGTTATTCGTAGACGCAGCCATCATTTATGGCATTTTAATTATCATCGTGTCCCTCTTGGGCCGATTGCTTGAAAAACGTTTTACCGTTGCGGGCAAGGAAACGCAACGCATTTTGATCAGTGAGGAGTAGGGCTTTATGGGACAGATTATTGATTCAACCTATATTTATGGCACCTTCTTTGCTGTCATTCCTTATGTGAAAGTAACCCTCATGATTACCTTCCTCAGCGTTGGTTTGGGTACAATCCTAGGGTTATTAAGTTGCGTGCTACAACAAAATAAAGTGCCTGTGCTCAGTCAGCTCAGTTATTTGTACGTATTGTTGTGCCGTAGTATTCCGAACATGGTTCTCCTATACCTCGTGTACTATGGCTTACCAATTCTGTTCCTCGCCTTAGAGGATCAAACAGGGGTGCATGTGCCGTTTGAAAAGGTGCCTGCTACCTTCGTAGCAGTTGTAGGCTTAACCTTGCATACAGGGGCTTATTTGAGTGAAATCTTCCGGGCTGCCTTGCAATCTGTACCGAAAGGTCAAATGGAAGCGGCTCAAGCTATCGGTATGACTTGGTTCCAAGCGTTCCGTCGCATCGTATTGCCGCAAGCGACAGTCTTTGCGTTGCCACTATTTACGAACCAATTCCTTAACACCATGAAGAGTACCAGTATCGTATTCGTCATCACTGTTATTGAATTGTTTGGCGCTGCAAAGTTATATACAGAGGAAAATTCGCAGTATTTTGAGGCCTACATCGTGGTGGCCGGTCTATTCTGGGTGATGGGGATTGTCTTTGAATTTATCTTCCATCGTTTAGAAGTCTATGCAAGCAAGTATAAACGAGGTAATGCATTATGATAGATATTAAACAAGTTCACAAATCCTTCGGGAACCGTGAAATTTTAAAGGGCATCGACCTACACGTGCCAACAGGGTCTGTAACAGTTATCCTTGGCCCATCTGGCAGTGGTAAGACGACGTTCCTTAGAACATTGAACTTCCTTGAAAAAGGCCGATGCTGGGACGATGCAATTAAACGATATTTCTGTAGACTTACATAAAGCGTCTAATAAGGAAATTTTAAACGTACGTCGCAATACATCCATGGTGTTCCAGTCTTATAACTTATTCTCTAATAAGACTGTTATTGAAAACATCATGGAAGGCCTTGTAACAGTTAAGAAAATGAAAAAATCTGAAGCCCGTGACATTGCGCAACGTTTCCTCAAGGAAGTAGGCATGGAAGGCTATGACGATTACTATCCTGTACAATTATCTGGGGGGCAACAACAACGCATCGGCATCGCTCGGGCCCTTGCGATGGACCCAGAGGTTATCCTCTTTGACGAACCTACATCAGCCCTTGACCCAGAACTCGTAGGGGAAGTATTGGCCGTTATTCGTAAGATTGCTAAAGAGCTAGAAGTAACGATGATCATTGTAACTCACGAAATTGGCTTTGCTAAAGAAGTAGCAGACCAAGTAGTCTTCATGGAAGGCGGCGTCATCGTAGAACAAGGTGATCCTAAAGTGGTCCTTGAACATCCAAAAGAAGAACGAACACGTAAATTCTTGAGCCGTTACCTTACACTAGATAGCGAAGTGCCTCTTGATAGCGCAGCGCTTTAAACGAGGTACATAATGAAAGAATTTAGACAATTAACCGTAGATGATGCGGCTGAGTATCACGAGGTGTTGATTGCGGGATATGCAGAGAATAAGAACTATCCTATATCCTTCGATGCCATCAACTTTAGCCAAGAGGAGTCTCGTGCATGGATCTTAAAATATCCTGTGTATGGCCTCTACGTAGATGGCTCCTTAGTATGCTCTATTTCATTCCGCATGCCTTGGATTCCAAAGGCTACACCAGATGTATACCCGCATATTGCGCACTTTGTAACGGCTCCTGAACATAAGGGAAAGGGCTATGCTCGTGAAGTCCTTGCCGAAGCAGAAGACCTACTTCGCAATGTATATAAAACACCAGCCGTAACACTTGGTACCGCTGCAGAACACCCGTGGCTTACAAAAATGTATGAAAGCTTTGGATTTAAAGAGTATAAACGGACACAACTACCTGGGAAGGTACATACTACTATATTCTTTAAGAAAACACTATAAAGTTAAGAAAATTAGTATTAATTTCATATTCTAACTAAAAGAGTCGCATCTAATTGGTGCGGCTCTTTGTTGTTCTATAAGATATTACTAGTATAGGATTAATTTCAAGATTACTTTGGAGGTATTCATATATGGTTATCATATTCTCTAAATTTGATATTGGTAAATACCGTTAAGACAAAATGTCTAGTAGATAGATACTCAAAAAAATATATTTGTTTGCTATAATAATGCTATATTAATGGATAAAAAGGAGATGCATATATATGGATTTTTCCTAAAAGAAATAAAAAAAGAATTAGACAACGTACATTTTTTTAACACAGCAGGAATTTGCAAATGCACTAGGTGTGGCTTTTTTTCTACCGTAAATCGTTGGGAATCTGGACGTTCAAAGCCAAATCTAAAAAGCAATGAAAAGTATTAATACGTTTTGTGTAGATAATAATATCTCTTATGAAGTACTAGAAGAATCTTGGTTTTGACTATAAAATAGAAAAAAATAAAGGAGCAATATTGTTATGACAGATAAAGAATTAAAACAGTTAAAAGATACGCTATGGCACTCTGCTGATGTGCTTCGAGCTAGTGCTCATTTAGCTGCGAATAAATATGGTCAGCCTATTCTTGGACTTATTTTCCTTAGATATGCAGATATCTTATACAAACAACATAAGGAAAATATTGAGGAAGAGTATAATCGTCTTAAAGGTGGACGTATGGAAAAGTCCATTAAAGAAATCTCTATCGAGAAGTGTGGATTCTATCTTCCTGAATGTGCTTATTATGACTTTATCAATGACGCACCAGATGATGCTAGTAAAGCTACTCTTGTAAAGAATGCTATGGAAGCAATTGAGGCTGAAAACCCTAAAATGGATGGTGTCCTTCCAAAAGAAGTTTACGCTCAGCTTGTACCGGAAGAAGAGCCAGAACTTCTCTCTAATATCATACGTATTTTTAAGGATATTCCAGAAAATAGTACAGTCGATATCTTTGGTGAAATCTATGAATATTTCTTAGGGAACTTTGCCCTTGCAGAAGGTAAGGATGGCGGAACATTCTATACTCCTGCAACTGTTGTTAGATATATGGTTGAAGTATTAAATCCTCAGCCTGGTGAAAAAGAAGTTTTTAGATCCAGCCTGTGGTTCTGGTGGTATGTTCGTACAAGCTGCACGATACATGCATAATCACAATGCCAGTGAAAGTGAACAGATGAAGTTCCGTTGCTATGGTGTTGAAAAGGAGCCTGATACAGTAAAACTAGCAAAGATGAATCTGCTTCTTAATAATATCCGTGGTGACATTACACAAGCTAACTCATTTTATTCTGATCCATATAATGCATTTGGACAGTTTGACTATGTAATGGCGAATCCACCCTTTAACGTAGATGAAGTTGTGGTTGAGAAGGTTTCGGATGATGCACGTTTCAATACATATGGAGTGCCAAGAAACAAAAGCAAATCAACAAAGAAGAAATCTGACAAGAAAGAAACTGTGCCTAATGCAAACTATTTGTGGATTGGCTACTTTGCGACTGCCTTAAATGAAAATGGTAAGGCCGCACTTGTTATGGCTAACTCTGCATCTGATGCATCCGGTTCAGAATATGATATTAGAAAGAAAATGATTGAAGAAGGTATCATTTCTCTAATGGTAACTCTTCCATCTAATATGTTCTCATCAGTTACACTTCCTGCCACCCTTTGGTTCTTTGATAAGCAAAAGCCAAACACTGACAAGAAAAATGAAATCTTATTTATTGATGCTAGAAATGTATTTACACAGATTGACCGTGCCCATAGAAAGTTTTCTGATGAGCAGATTAAGAATCTTGGCATAATAACAAAACTATATCACGGTGATACACAGGCTCTTATTGATTTGATTGATGAGTATAAAGTAGAATTTGCCAATGCTCCAGAAGCATCTGACGACAAGGAAGTTCTTACAAAAGCATATTGGCAGTCACAGATTGACTGGTTGACAGAAAGATTTCCAGATGGTGTATATGCTGATGTAATTGGTCTTTGTAAAGCTGCGCCAATGGATGGTGAAGATGGAATCATTGATTAGGACTATTCCCTTAATGCAGGACGTTATGTTGGTGTAGTCATTGAAGATGATGGGTTAACCAAGGAAGAATTTAAAGAAGTTATGCTCTCCCTTAATTCTGAATTTACTTCTTTAAGTGCTGAAGCAAGAGAGCTTGAAGACTGCATTGTAAATAATCTGAAAGAATTATTGGGTGAGTGATATGAAAATGCAGTTATATAAATTAAATCAATTGTTGTTAGATATGCATAGTGGTGGAACCCCGGATACGTCCAAACCTGAATATTGGAATGGAAATTTCAAATGGTTATCTTCAGGAGAAACAAGACAACGATTTATTGAAAATACAGAAAGTCGAATTACACAATTAGGGATAGAAAAAAATCATCAACTAAACTTGCTAAGAAAAAAATGATGTTGTTATGGCATGTGCTGGGCAAGGTAAAACAAGAGGTCAAGTTTCATTTTTTTACTAGATGATATGTATATTAATCAGTCTGTAATAGCAATGACAACTGATGAAAAAATATTACACCCACTGTATCTTTTTTATAATCTGTCAGGCAGATATAATGAATTAAGAGGTTCTTCAGATGCAAGTAGTACTAGAGGAAGTATAACAACAAAATCATTAAAAAAATTAGCAATGTTGATTCCAAATATAGAATCACAAAAGAACATAACTGATATTCTAATTGCCTACGATAATCTTATCGAAAAACAACAACAAGCGAATCCGCCTCCTAGAGCAAATGGCTGAGAATCTCTATAAGGAATGGTTTGTGAGATTCCGTTTTCCGGGATATGAGGATACGGAGTTTGAAGATGGAATGCCTAGAGATTGGGTAAGAGAAAAAATTGGTCTTCATTATAATACCTGCTCCGGTGGAACTCCAAGTAGAACACACGAGGAATATTATACAGAGGGAACTATTCCTTGGGTGAAGACTGGAGAAATAAAAGACGGAATAATAATTCATACTGACGAATGTATAACAGAAGCAGGAATAAAAGGGTCATCCGCAAAGTTGTTACCACAAGGCGCGGTTGTTATGGCAATGTACGGAGTAAACATTGGAATGTTAGCATATTTGGATTCTGAAATGACTTGCAATCAGGCTTGCTGTGTCTTTAACGATAAAAATGAAATTAACTCTAGGCACTATTTGTTTCATTATCTTTATTCGATTCGTGATTATTTGTTGCTCATTGGATTTGGAGCTGCACAACAGAATCTAAGTCAGGATTTAATAAAAAAAGTAAAAATAGTTATTCCGCCAGCTGAGTTAATAAAAGAATTTGATAAGCAAAAAGAACCCTTATATCAAACAATCCGAGCATTGATGATGCAAAATGATAAACTTATCAAACAAAGAGACGCGCTATTACCACGCTTGATGAGTGGAAAACTTGAAGTTTAAGGAGGTGTTCATATGCGTAATTTTATATCTGAAGACGATATAGAACAGGCTATACTTTCAAAATTAAAAGCTGAACCGTTTAAATATGATATCCTCATTTGTGATGCTTCACCGGATAAACGAGATGTATTGCCCGATGGTACAGGCAGAAATTCTAAGAAAGAATGTGTTCTTCCTGATGTTATGCTGTCTTCTCTTAAGCGTATTAATCCAGCTATCGAAGAAGATAAAATTAAAGAGATCGTAAAGACGTTAAGGCAAGATTATACAGGAACTGATATTGTAGATACGAATTACAAATTATATAGACAAATCCGCAATAATATAAAAATCACAGTTCGTAGAAACGGAAAAAGAAGACTTTGATTTTGTGAAGCTAATCGATTTTGAGCATCCAGAGAACAACACTTTCACAGCAGTTTCTCAGATGTGGATTCAGGGAAGGTCTATTACAGAAGACCGGATATTCTTATCTTTATCAATGGTATGCCCCTTGTGTTTATTGAACTGAAAAAAATAGCATTGTTAAGATTGAAGAAGCCTACAACAAGAATTTGAAAAGATTACATGCGGGATATTCCGAATCTCTTTGCATTTAATCAGATTTGTGTGCTTTCAAATGGTTTGGAAACGAAGCTTGGTGCATTTAATGCGACCTATGACTATTTCTTTGAATGGCTCAAAATTGATAGTGAAAAAGAGAAACTGGACAGAGAAGCCATTCTTGCTGCGGATAATGTTAAGGATAGCTCTGTTAGATATTTTTGTAGATGGTCTTCTTAATAAAGATAGATTGATTGACTATATTGAAAAACTTCATTCTCTTTGAAAACCAGAGAATAAAAGATTATCGCTAAGAACCACCAGTACTTAGGTGTAAATAATCTAATGGAATCAGTGGAGAACAGAAAAGAGCTTAAGGGTAAGCTTGGTGTTTTCTGGCATACACAGGGTTCAGGCAAATCCTATTCCATGGTTATGTTTGCCCGTAAAGTAAAGCGTAAGATTCAAGGTAATTTCTCGTTCCTCATTATCACAGACCGTGAAGATTTGGATACACAGATTCATAAGAACTTTGTGCGTACAGAGGTTATTGGTTCTAAAGAAGAATGTCAGCCAAAGGACGGCAAGCAACTGCGTGATTTCCTAACTACCAATAAGGCTTTTATCTTTACTTTGATTCATAAGTTCAGATACGACAAAACGAAGAAATATCCAGTGCTTTCTACTCGTGACGATATTATTGTCCTTGTTGATGAAGCACATCGAACACAGTATAAAGACTTAGCAGAGAACATGAGAACTGCACTTCCGAATGCTAACTTTGTGGCATTCACAGGAACACCTCTTCTTGGCTCTAAACGTCTTACAAATCAATGGTTTGGTGAGTATGTTTCAGAGTATAACTTTGCACAATCTGTCGAAGATGGCTCTACTGTACCATTGTTCTATTCCAGACGAGTTCCAGAAGTAGGACTTGAAAATGATTTCCTTGACGATGACGTTGTGGATATTATCGAAGAAGAAAATCTTAACGAGGATGAAACACGTCTCTTAGAGAATGCATCATCACGTATCCTTGAAGTTATCAAGAGAGATGACCGCTTAGATAAAGTGGCACAGGATATTGCCTACCACTTCCCAAGACGTGGATTTCTTGGAAAAGGTATGGTTGTATCTGTCGATAAGTATACTGCTGTCAAAATGTATGACAAGGTTCAGCATTACTGGGCTATAGAAAAGCAGAGTATCATGAAAGAGCGAAACACAGCTGACACTAAGGAAGAACGTGATAAGCTTACACGTATTCTTGCTTATATGAATAAGGTTGAAATGGCCGTTATCATCTCCGAAGAGAACGATGAAGAGGCCAAGTTTGCAAAGCAAGGATTAGATATTACAAAACATCGTGCAAAGATGAAAGAAATCACACCGGATGGCAGAGATATTGAGGATAGATTTAAAGATCCTAATGACTCACTGCAACTTGTGTTCGTTTGTGCCATGTGGCTGACCGGATTTGATGTAAAGAACTTATCTACACTTTATCTTGACAAGCCAATGAAAGGACACACGCTGATGCAAGCCATAGCTCGTGCCAACAGAGTGTATCCTGAAAAAACTGCCGGAATTATCGTGGATTATGTAAATGTCTTTAAATACATGAAGAAGGCACTAACAGAATATGCCACTGGTGATGACGAAACGGAATTCCCTGCAAAAGATATTGAGCAATTAATTAGCTATATTGACGATACAATCGATGAAGCAGATTCTTTCTTGTTGTCTCTTGATATTGATTTAGAAAAGATTATTGTTGCTTCTAACATACTAGATCAATTAGATGCATTAAGAGGTGCTTATGACACTATCGTTGCAAAAGATGATGACAAAGAAAAATTTAAGGTTATTCTTAATACTTTGATAAATCTATACGAAGCATCAAAGCCGGAAATCTTTGAGAAGCATTGGAATAATGATAAGTTTGCACCGCTTGTGTATTTGCATGGTCTTTTCCACCACACTATTGATGATGAAAAAGTTGCTCGTGCTAGACAGAAAATGAATCAGATTCTTGATGGTAGTGTTACAGCAAGTCAAGAGTTTGTAAATTATGTACGGGAAAAAAACCTGCTCAATACATGATTAAAAGGGACTCAAGCGATTGATCTTTCTAAGGTTGATATTGAGCAGCTAAGAAAAGAAATCAAGGTTGCTAAGTATAAAGCTATTGAGATTAACGACTTAAAGGAATACATTGAGCAAGCTCTCGAACAGATGCTTAATAGAAACTGCACGAGAACTAAATTCTCTGAGCGTTTCAAGCGAATTATTGACTCCTATAATGCAGGTGGCACTGAAAACGAGGATTATTACGAGCAATTGGTAAAGCTTCTTGAGGAATTACAGGAAGAATATAATCGAGCAAATGTTGAAGGTCTTACAGAAGAAGAACTAGAAATCTTTGATTTGCTTATTGTTGGAAAGAAGCTGACAAAGGATGAAGAGCAAAAAAAGTAAAAACTCTCTGCTAAGAATCTTTATAAGAAGCTAGTCGATAATCGTAATAGTCTTCTTGTAGTAGATTGGTATAAGGATGAACAGCCAATTGCTAAGCTAAAATATGAGGTAGAACTATCCTTGAATGATGATTTGCCTGAAAGTTATGATAAAGTATCTTTTGACTCTAAGGTGTCTTTACTTATGAATCATTTTATGGATATGGCAGTACAAGGATATGGATGGATTGGGTCTGTCTAATTTCTGGAAAAACTTATAATTTCTATTATATTCACAAATACAGTGCTATAATAAATCAAAATGTTGTTTGTGGAGTGTGAATAGGATGTATGAAATCGTAAATGAACCAAATTTAACAATTACTTTTGATATGGATACAGAGTTATCTCAATTTGGTGTGTTTGGCGTATATATTAAACAGGGCTACAATATCTGTGCTGGGTACATTGACCCTAGTGACTGGTCTGGTATTCATAGGGGATACAAAGAATTAGTTGAGTTGTATGAGAATTGCAAAGGGACAGCCACCTTTACTTATGTATTAACTGGAGAAGGGGATACGCTTACATTCTCGTTAGATCAAAAAGGGTGCTCTAACGATGGAGATTAACATCTGTACCATTTATAATTACAAATGTCATATGACTATTGAAAGTTTAGATCAAACGTATTTACCAAAGTTTATTGAGTTCTTTAAAGTGTTTTTTTAGGGTTATAGGACAAAAAGTGTGTGTGACTAATCCCAATAAGTTGGAAAATCTGTAGACATATGTAGCTCATTCCAAACAGGAGCATCACCCCATTGAGGGATTGAACGATCTATTTGGCAATAATCAGATAACCGTTTGTAGATAGCAGCAATCGATTCATCTGTAGGCATACAATTTAATATATCTGAAATAGAAAGCGGTCTTGGTGAGTGCATATAGCACCACCAATAGACCGCTTTTAGTCTTCTTTCAAGTGAAAGACCCCTATGAGCCCGTAACATACTTCTTAGTTGAGCATTTACTCCACCTTCAATACGATTATTTGTTGTAGGTATTGTAATATCAAAACATTCCAAAAAAGTAAATAAAGTTTGTTGCCTAATCAGACGCCATAATGATGATTCAGCCTTAAGCAAACGCTCATGTGTAGAGCGTTTGTTTCCGAATTCATCAATCGTCATTTCTCGTAAAAAATCAGAATATGTCATTCGCCACGCTGAAAGCTCATTAATCCATATAAAGGCTTTCGATCCATTGTTTTTCACATTAAATAAAGCTTTGGCAAGACTATAAAGGTCCTTCCCAGCTAACGTTTTAGGTCTACTTGTCGTATATCGTCTAACCTGACAAAAAATGTGAAACAGGCATCTTTGGTGACTGCTATGAGGCCAAACTTTACGTAATGCTTTAGGCAAACCATTAGCACCATCAGACACAACGACTTTAGGTTCGGCAATCCGTTCCATTAAACACTGCCAAGCTCTAGCATGCTCATAACGACAGACATACCATCCTAGAACATGAGTATCATTGCAACAAATCAACACACATAAATTCCTAGCTAAGTAAATTCCATCAAGATATACCACATCATGTACTTCTTCCACTTTTGGTGGCAATGGCCATATGGACCAAAATTTAGCGGTTTTACGCCTGAATGTACGACCTTTACCAGGCATATCAGCTTGAATATTGGTGCTGAATAACCAATTCAAGAATAGGCTTAACTCTTTACTTAAATTATTAATTTTTAACGGTAAATGCCACCTTACAATGTTTGCAAAACCAACGCTGAGAACCAGATTTTTAAAACACCGTGTTTAATACATGTTTCATTACAATCAGGACATTTTTATTTGTCGCATAAACTCTTCCTCCATATTTGTTTATATATAGGAAGATATAACCTCATTTTTAGTCAGTAATTACAAGGGGTGATTGATGTTTTTCACCCACACTTTTTTTGTCCACCCTCAAACTTCTCCAGAAAAAGATTAAACCCTTATAACACTAGTAAATATCTAGTGTTATAAGGGTTTTCACTACACTTTTTGTCCTATAAGCCTGTTTTTTTAGAGAAAGAGCCGAAATAAAAAGAGTCGCGTCTTTAAGATGCGACTCTTTTTCTGTACCCAGTTTCTATATACAATTATTTTTGTAACAACTTTAAGATCTACAGGGATTTTTAGCTTCTACAGCTTCGCCTTTGATAACTTTTTTTGAGCTGTATCGATAGCGATTTTACCCATTTGGTCTGGTTGTTGAGCAATTGTTGCAGCCAATGTGCCGTCTTTAACGGCTTTGTCTGCGTCAGCAGTACCGTCGAAGCCTACGATGAAGATTGTTTTTGCCTGCGGATTTAGCTGCTTGGATAGCACCCAATGCCATTTCGTCGTTATGAGCGAAGATAGCTTGTACATCAGGGTTAGCTTGCAAGATATTTGTTGCTACGTTCAAACCTTTTGTGCGGTCGAAGTCAGCGCTTTGTTTTGCTACTACTGTTAAGTCTTTGTCAGCTACGTTGTGGAAACCTTGGCCACGTTCACGTGTAGCGGAAGCGCCAGGGATACCTTCGATTTCAGCTACTTTTGCAGCTTTGCCTACTTTTTCAACGATCAATTGAGCTGCCATTTCGCCGCCTTTTACGTTATCGGAAGCGATGTGAGCCACTACTTTGCCTTTATCAGCAGAACGGTCAACAGTGATTACAGGAATGTTTTTTTAGCATTTGCTGCTTCTACAGAAGTAGAGATAGCTGCAGAGTCTACAGGGTTAATGATCGATACGGATACGCCGCTTTCAAGCAAGTCAGAAATATCATTTGCTTGTTTTGCAGGGTCGTTTTTGAGCATCAACGATTTTTAACTTTAAGGCCAAGAGTTTTAGCTTGAGCCTCAACGCCTTCCTTTCATAGTTACGAAGAATGGGTTGTTTCAATGTGGAAACAGAGAAGCCGATAGTGCCGGATTTTTTTGTCGCCGCCGTTATCAGCACTTTTTACCACAGCCTGCTACAAGTCCGATAACCATGACGGCCATCGCCAACAGTAACAATAGTTTTTTTCATAGGAACCTCCTAGGCTTTCTTACGGTCTGCAAGAACAGCCAGTAAAATAACAATACCTTTTTACGACTTGTTGATAGAAACTGGAAACGTCGAGAATATTTAACCCGTTGTTGAGGGTACCGATAATTAGGGCACCAATTAATGTGCCAACGATATGACCACGACCACCAGCAAGGCTTGTACCGCCAAGAACTACCGCTGCGATAGCGTCAAGTTCGTAGCCTGCACCTGCTGTAGGTTGTGCAGAGTTAAGACGAGAAGTGATGATTGCACCAGCGATACCGCAGAGCATACCAGTCAAGGCGTACACGAAGATTTTAACGCGGTCAATCTTAATACCAGCAATGTAACTTACCTTTTCGCTACCACCTACGGCGTATGTTTCACGGCCTAAGGATGTGCGGCTCAATACGAACCAGAGGGCGATGAAAGCTAGGAACATTGTGATGGCTGGAACTGGAAGGCCTGCAATATCCCCTTGGCCAAAGCCATGGAATAGAGGGTCTTGTGTAAGGCCAGAGATTGGGTTACCGTCTGTGAATACTAGCGTCGCACCACGGTAGATTGTCATGGTCGCTAAGGTCGCAATAAATGGAGCTACGCGGCCATAGGTAATAACGAGACCGTTAATACCGCCCAATACAAGGCCCGCACCTGCAGCTAATACGATAGCCAATACAGGGTCAGTACCAGTTACGATGAGGTTGGCCATCACTGCACTAGAGAGGGCAAGGATGGAACCGACGGATAAGTCGATACCGCCTGTTAAGATGACGAACGTCATACCAAAGGCGATGATCGCATTGATGGATACTTGGCGCAACAAGTTACGCAAGTTAGAGAATTCAAGGAAACTGTCGTTCATGACAGAAATAATGATAAATAATAGGATGAGGCCGATGAGGGGGCCTAATTTTTTTATACTGTAGAGCTTTGCTGTCCATTATTGTCCTCCTGTGGCTAATGTCATAATCGATTTCTGGTGTTGCATCGCTGCGGTCCAAGATACCTGCTACGCGACCTTCATGAATGACCATAACGCGGTCGCTCATGCCCAGAACTTCAGGGTAACTCAGAGGACACCATGATAATGGACACACCATCGTTCGTTAATTCGTTCATTAAATCATAAATATCACGTTTCGCACCGATGTCGATACCCCGTGTCGGTTCGTCCATGATGATAATGGATGGCTTTTTTTACCAACCCATTTCGCGATAACCACCTTTTGTTGGTTACCACCGGATAGGGACGATGCCGCTTCGTGAATAGATTGTGTTTTAACGCCTAGCTTTTTTTAGACAATTCGTCAGCAAAGGAATTGAGCTTTGCCCTTATCCAATATATGAGATGGGCAAATTTCGCCAAGATTCGGCAATGTAATATTGGAACCGATGGAGAAATCGAGGATCAAGCCTTCGCTCTTTCTATTTTCTGTGATGAAAGCAATGCCAGCTTTGATGGCATCTTCTGGTTTTTTACAGTTCAGAACGGAGCCGTTAACTGTTACAGTACCACCATTGTGCTTATCTACACCAAAGATAGCACGCATGATTTCTGTACGGCCCGCGCCCATAAGGCCTGCTACGCCGAGAATTTCCCCTTTGCGCAAGGAGAAGGAAATTTCGTTGTCGAAACCTTCTGGTTTGAGGTTATCGACGCTCATGACGACTTCGCCCGGTGTTGTGGTACGAGCAGGGTAGAACTCGTCGATAGAACGACCTACCATGTGGCGTACCACTTCGTCTACAGAAATCTCAGCAGTTGGTTTTGTAATGATGGTGTGACCATCACGCATAACTGTTATAGTATCGCATTCGCTAAATACCTCTTCCATACGGTGAGAGATATATACGATAGCCACGCCGCGGGCTTTCATTTTGAGCATCATTTGAACAATGTCGCCGTTTCACGCTCTGTGAGGGCTGCTGTCGGTTCGTCCATGATGACAACCTTGGCATCTAACATCAAGATACGAAGGATTTCTGTCATCTGTTGATGACCGACTGAGCAAAGGCCTGCTTCCGTTGTGAGCGGCAATTCGATGCCTAGTTCGCGGCACGTATTTTGTGCTTCTTCAAGCATCGCTTTTTTATCGAGCATACCGAATTTATTGCGCTTCGGTCTCATTAAATATAGATTTTCTAACAATGTTAGATTTGGCCAAATGTTGAGTTCTTGGTGGATGAAAGCTACACCGTTTAGCTCGGCCTCTCTCGGGTTCGGGAAGGTCCGCTCTACACCGTCGATGGTGATTTTACCAGCATCTGCCTTGTGAATACCCGTAAGGATATTCATGAGGGTGGACTTGCCGGCGCCGTTTTCGCCCATCAAGGCGTGAACCTCGCCCTCCTTGAGGGTAATACTTACATCGCGTAGTACTTGGTTCGTACCAAATGCCTTTGCAATGCCTGACATAACAATTTCCATAACTACTCCTATATGACTTGTGAAAGTATCTCTTAATCTATTGCTCTAGGGGCGATCGCTGAAAATACAATCGGCGCGCAAGATAATGTTGGCATACGGAGATGCTTCACCAGTTCTAATAATGCATTTGCATTGTTTTGTTGCTTCTTTGAAAGCTTCGTGGCTCGTTTCAATCCATTCGTATTGACTGGATGGGAAGGTGGACTCCAAGAAGTCATACGCTTCAGGATTATGTTCCTTAATTTCCTTTGCCACATGAACCGCTTTGGATTTCATATGCTTAGTGACGATGGATACCACTTGCTCGAAGCTTGGTACACCAAAATCTAAGGCTAAGTCAATTTTCTGAACCCCTTCAGGTACTGGCAAACCACAGTCAGCAATACAAATCGTATCTGTATGACCAAGATCTGCAAGAACCTTAGCAATATGGCTATTTAAAATGCCGTGTCGTTGCATGGTAAACTCCTTATCTATTCAATATGTTAATTCTCGGCCAAGAATGCACTAACCTCGTCCTTTGTTGGCATGCCGCCTTGGGCGCCCAAACGTTGGATGGAGAGGGCCGCAGCTGCATTGCCGTAGTGCAACGCATCGGCTAAGCTTTTACCATTAACGATAGCTGTTGCGAAGGCTCCGTTGAAGGTATCGCCTGCTCCTGTTGTATCTACTGGTTCAACCTTGAAGCTAGATACAGTGTGAATTTCGCCATTATCTGCATAACCTACGCCCTTGCTACCAAGGGTAACGATGATTTTATTTTCGTTAGCTAACAATGTTTCCTCAGTAGATTGATTAGGGTAGAGGGCAGATAGCTCATGCTCATTTGGCGTAATATACGTAGCTAATTCTAACCATTCAGGATTGAGGTCAGCTGCTGGAGCTGGATTTAAGAGGACTTTTACATTAGCTTCGTGACAACGACGAACGATATATTCGATGGTTGAAATAGGAATTTCGTTTGCACCATTACAAGATCTGCTTGCTCGATAGCAGACCAAGCGTTATCTACTACACTTTGGTCTACCTTAGCATTAGCGCCTGCAATAACGATAATGCTGTTATCGCCTTCAGCCAATGTGATGTGGGCTGTACCAGTTGTAGTGTCTGGAACCGTAACGATGTAGTCTGTATTGATATGATTTTCCTTTAGGTTATCCATAATCATTTGGCCGTATGTATCTTCGCCGATACAACCAATCATAGTCACCTCTGCGCCTAGACGAGCAGCAGCTACCGCTTGGTTGGCACCTTTACCGCCGTGAGCGATGTGCAACTCGTTGCCCATGATTGTTTCGCCTGCCGCCGGACGTTTATCGGCGAGCACTACAATATCCATGTTGCAACTACCAATAACAACAATGCGATTCATAATAACTCCTTAATCAGCCTCTGCCCTGACTGGGACTAAAAATGGATATCGTTTATTTTTATACACAAAAATTACGGTGGTTTATACAGTAAAGTGTATATATAAATATAATCGATAACCGCATAGGCGTTTACTTTCACATATCTATTAGTATAACTTAATCATTTATTAGTATAGCGTAAATACAGAACTTTATCTATATAAATAACTATAAAATATGGGAATAAGAAAAAGGTATATTCAAAAATCTATAGTACATGAGTAAAAATGTACCGATTAGATTTTGGATATACCTCGGTGAAATGTTATTTTATTGTTTGCGAACAAGCTGATGAGCTCGAAAATTATAATCCATTTAGTATATTTACATAATCTTGGCGTTGATCAAATATAGAGATTAAATAAATCGTTTTCGTTTTTTCTACAACTGTATAAATTATAATAAGTTTTTCTAAAATCAATATTCGGAGGTCATCGTCTTTAAGTGATCTAATTTTAGGGGTAGTACCCATATATGGATGGTTCGCAAGATTCAAAATAGAACTTTGAATCGTTTCTTTGACTTGAATAGCTTTTTCCTGTGAGAACTGCATAGCTATATATAGTATTTGTTGATGCAGCTCTTTATTAAATTTTTCAGTAGGAATGATTGCGTAGGTTTGGGCTTTCATATCGTTAACCCATTTGATCTAGCATTCTATCAATACTGCTGAAAGTTTCGTCAAGTGTAGTGGTACGACCTTGAATGATATCGTTTTGCCCTTCTACAAGAGAGGACAGTAATTCTATTTTTGACTTTAACATATTATAAGTATTATATCCGAGACTGACCGTATCACCACGACCATTTACAGTAATTATAGCAGCCTCATCTTTTAGTTGTAGGGATTTAGAAATTTCAGGATATTTATTTCGTAAATCAGAGGATGGTCGAATTGTTTCACGTAATATTCCCATAGTTATCTCCTTATAGTTTTTAAAAAGAATTAGTTCATCTTTTTTTATACTATAATTATATCATTTAAACGATATAATTATAGTATAAAAAAATATATGAGATATTTAATTCAAATGGGGTTAACTAGATACTTTAATCATAAAATGATATATAAAAAGACAATCTTCAAGCGCATTGAAGATTGTCTTATATTGGTATATAGGATTTTCTCTTTTTTACTAAATATATATTTATATAGTTATATATTAGTGAAAGCTTGGTTTGTCGTAGTGTGTGCCTGGTTCGCCAATACCGATGCTTGCGCGGTGGAATGGTGTTTCATCATCTACATGTAAGATGTCGAAGATGGCTTTTACTACAGCTTCGCGAGTAACTTGAGCATCGTTGAATTGAGCCCCTTCAGGGATGAGCTCGTAATTTGTATTTTCTGGATCATTATATAGCCATGTGAGGCGCAAGATTGTGTAGTTTAAGTTGGACTCGCGCAATACATTTCGTGCTTGGCGTTCGCCTTGTACATAGCTAATCGGTAAGTTGTCGAAGGTCCATTTTTCAAGTGCTGCTGGGAATTCACCAGAGAGACCAGCCATGGAAAGGCCGATAACGCGGCGTACATTTTTGCGACTCAATGCTTTCACGATGGATGCCATATCACTACCAGCCTCCATGGCACCTACGAAAACGATTTCAGCATTTGTTACAGCTTGCTCTAATTTTGCAGGATTTTGGAAGGAGCCCTCGATGACAGTAACTCGTTCATGTTCCAAGATTTCTGGATGTAAACGCGTGGATAATTGGCGACCATATAATGTAAGGTGCATGTCTGTATATGTTAATAATGTAGCGGTTAACTTCTGTGCAATCTGGCCAGCGGCCCCTAAAATAGTAATATATTTGTACATATAGACCTCCTATGTCCCGGGCATAAGTATTTATAGGCATTATATCACAACTATATGACAAGAAAGTGAGAATAACAATTTAATTAATAGCTAGAATTTCTTTTGTTGTTTTTAGTTGCGCAAATCGATTTCGCCAAATCTTTTCTTTGTAAAAAGGATAGGATTTTATCTGCTGGTAGATGCTCATTATCAAAGGTTGAGATAGCATCTTCGACGATGGTGATTTTATAACCATATTCAAAGCCTACTTTCACAGATGTATCAATGCAAAATTCCACTTGCATTCCTACAAATGTTAAATCGGTAATATTTTTTCGGTTTAAATATTCCTTTAATTCAGTGTCCTTGAAGATGCTATTGTAATATTTATTGAAAATCTTTTTCGTTTTTCTTGAGGCTTTTAATTCGTGATAGACTTGCCAATTATCACTACCCATTGCTAATAAACCTTCATCTTCAGAATGTCTCATAAAAATTACTTCTATATTTTTGATCTCTGAAATGTTGAATGATTGCTTTTTGTATTTATGATAAAAATTTTTTTGTATCGACAGGATTTTTCTTTAACTAAGCCTTCTTGTATGTCGATTACGATTAATGCTTGTGCCATGATGTATTTCCTTTATTAAAAAAATAAATTATATGTATTACGTGAATGTAATTAGAATTTATTATATTAGTTATTAAATTATTGTCGATTTCTTCGTATATAAGTATCTATGCACATTATATAACAAGTATATAACAAGAAAAGGAAGAAAAGCAGTATCATATATGTTGATAGTAATTTTTAAGAAATGTTGTAAAAATCTGATGTTGAATTTACATGATAATTTAACTACAATAATGATAAGATATTAGAAAGATGAGTGTTATATCACTAAAAGTATTTTTGGAGGTGATAGTATGCCAAATATAAAACCTATTTCAGATTTACGTAATTATTCTGAAGTTTTACGTGATGTTACTATAGATAGTCCCGTATTCTTAACTAAAAATGGTAGAGGTAGATATGCAATTATGGATATTCAAGATTATGAACGTGTAATGGCTACTATAAAACTTATGGGGGCTTTAGAGACAGGTCGTAAATCTGGTGAAGAACGAGGCTGGATTTCATCAGAGCAACTAAAGAGTGAATTGGGGATTTAATTATGAATAATCAAATTAGCTATGCACCAAAAGCACGAGAAGATTTGCTAGAAATAAAATCTTTTATAGAAGAAGAAACCGGTGATATTGAGCTAGCTAAGAAAACCGTTTCGGATATAGTGACTACGAATGACTCGTTGAGTATATTTCCAGAAATGGGGCAGCGATTATTGATTAATTTAGAAAGTAAAATTGAATACAGATATTTACTTTGTCATAATTATTTAAGCTTTTACCGTTATTTAGATCGGACTATCTATATTGATAGAATATTAAACAGTAGACGTGATTATCTTAGAATACTATTAGATGAAGTACATTAGTTCTTAAAAGCACTATCGTTAATCGATGGTGCTTTTTTTATGGGCTTTACTTAAAGTCCTTTGATAAAGTCCCGTCTTTCACAAATCCTCGAAGAGTGATACAATATAGATTATATATTCATTTTTTTAGAAAAGAGGCTATTATGGAACGGATTCAAGATCTTGTGTACACACATGTGCAGGGTGGCCAGTTTAGATGGGTCACTGTCAGCACATTGATGCTCGCATTGGGCACGATATTGCATTTGGTGAGCCCTAGTGTGGCTGGGGTAACGCCAAACTGGACGATTGCTACGTATTGCGTAGCTATTTTATTGACTCGTCCAAGTTTGAGTCAAACGTTGGGGATTGGCCTTGTGGCGGCTCTCATCAATGTTTTGACATCTAAGTCAGCATTCCCTTACGGTAACTTATTGTCTGAACCAGGTGGTGCTTTGACAGCAGCTCTCGTGACGCGCGCTATGTTGTCCGTGAAGTTCCGTAAAATTGGTGGCTTTGATTTAACGCCAATCCTATCTGGCTTCTTAGCGACTGTTGTATCTGGCGGTATCTTCGTTACCATTTTGTGGAAAGTGTTGGGCTTGCCAGACAATGTATATATGTATGGTATGTGGCCGATGGTTCTTATCGTAGGTGCTTTGAATGGTGCCATTACGCCAATCTTGTACATTCCGGCGCAACGTCTATTCTCTAAACGCGGTATGTTGCCGAGTGCAGAGGAATTGGGCTCCGATCACAGTCATTTGACAATCTTGCCTGAGCGCCACGCTAAGATTTCCATTGAACACGTAAATTACTACCATCCTAAGGCGACGACGCCATCTCTTGAAAACATCAATCTCGATGTACATGATGGTGACTTCTTAGTGGTAACAGGTCCTGCCGGTTGTGGTAAAAGTACCCTTTGCATGGCCATGGTTGGGGCTGTACCTAAATTCTACGGTGGCCGCCTTGAAGGCATGGTGTTCGTAGATGGTAAAGCGACTACGCAAATGGAAATTCCAGAGCTAGCGAACCATATCGGTGTGGTTCTTGCTGATTACGATACACAACTCGTAACGATGACAGTTCGTGAAGAAGTGGCCTTTGCCATGGAAAACCGCGGTTATGACCGTGACACCATTAAAGCACGTTCTGAAGAGGTGTTTGCACAAGTTGGTCTTATCGGCTTAGAAGATCGCAAAATTACTAGTCTATCCGGTGGTCAACGCCAACGTTTGGCGATTGCTTCCGTATTGGCTACGAACCCAACGGTTCTTGTTCTTGATGAACCAACGAGTTCCCTCGACCCAGATGGGACTGCCGAATTATATCGCCTCGTAGGTGATTTGAACAAGAAACACGGTATTACCGTTGTCGTTATCGACCATGACTTACATGCTGTATTGCCGTATGCAAACCGCATGGCTCTCATGGTGGATGGCTCTATTGCTTGTGATGACGATGTGCCAACTACGCTTCGTTACATGTACGAACACAATATTCACGTTGATGCGTTGCCATCCGTGTTCACTACGTATATGGAACTTGAGCAAGCGGGCTTCCATAGCGATGAGCCTTGGCTTAGCATCGAGTCTGCTATCAAGGGCTTGCACCAAATTGAAATGGCTCATGCCATCCAAACTGAGGTGCATGGTGAAAGCAACTCTGCCAATAACCAAACAAATACTACTGTAGTAGAAGATAGAAAACTATTCAACGCGTTGATGATGTACAAGGAAAGGACGGTGGCGCTCATGCTTAAGGTTGAAAATATCCGCTTTGGCTATGTGCCATCCGTAGACATCTTCCGTGATGTGACTTTCACCATCGAAGGGGGCGAATATATTGCCATCGGTGGCCGCAATGGTTGTGGTAAAACGACCATCACTCGTTTGCTCGTTGGGCTTGAAAAGGCTAGCGAAGGCCGTATGTACTATAACGGCACGGATATTACGTCTATGCCGCCATCTAAACGTGGTCAATTTATTGGTTATGTATTCCAACAACCAGATCGTCAAATGTTCAGACCCACAGTAGCTACAGAGGTTGCTTTCGGTCCTGAATCACTAGGTCGCACTAAATCCGAAGTGAAACGCATCGTTGATGAAGTGTTGGAGCGTACAGGTATTGCTCACTTACGTGACGCTTATCCTCCAACATTGCGCCGCGGTGAAAAGCAACGCGTTGCTATTGCTTCTGCACTAGCAATGCAATCTAAAATCCTCATCCTCGACGAACCAACAAGTGGTCAAGATGGTAAGGAAACTAAAGAGTTGTTAGCTCTATTGCGTCAACTTAATCAAGAAGGCATTACAATCCTTCTCATTACACATGATATGGAAATCATGGCTAGCGAATGTAGCCGTGCACTCATCATGGGTAACCAAACCGTTGCCTTTGATGGCAGTCCAGAGGAATTATTCAAGAAGTCTACGGACGAATTGCAAGACCTAGGCCTTACAAAACCGCCAAGTGTGGAACTTTCACTAGCGGTACCATCCCTCGGTTATTGTAAATCCATGGATGAATTGAAATCTAAGTTAGTGGCTCAGTTGGGCGGAAAGTAGGAGGGACATATGGAACGTTTAGTACCGTTAACAAAAATCTTGATGACCCTCGTTGTATCCGTGTGGGCCATCCTATTACGCGACTGGGTATCTCTATTGGCTTTAGTCGTTGTAGAGCTGGGTGTATTGTTTGTAGCTGGCTTGCTATTTAAACAACAAAAAGCCGTATTAGCATTGACTAGCTTTGCCGTATTCCTTGGGATTATCCAATTCCTCGGTAGCGGCGATGTAACATCTGCCATCGTATCCGGCTTGCGTATGCTTGCCATGACACTTGTATTCATTTGCTTGTTGGCAACTACAAAATTGCAAGACCTTACAGCAGCGCTCGTAACACAATGCAAAATTCCTTACGAATATGCATTTATGTTTACCGCAGCACTACGCTTTGTGCCTGACTTCATCGCTGAAAGTCACGCTGTACAAGAGGCACAAGCGTGCCGTGGTTTATCCTTAGAAGGCAACTTCTTGAAGCGCATGAAATCTTACGCATCTGTTATCCAACCATTGCTTTTAAAATCCTTGGGCCGCTCCGAAACAATGGCGCTATCCCTAGAACTACGTGGCTTTGGTGGACCTACACATAGCTTTGCAGCGTCCGTAGGATTGAAAACTATGGACTATGCTGTGATTGGTGCTTTGATTATTATTACAGTACTTTTATTTCTAGTAGTTTAATCTTCTCATATATTTACAATTTACAATTAAAACTTAAATACATAAACTGAGTGGTAAAAATTGATGTTTTTACCACTCAGTTTTGTTGTATTGGGGATATAGAAGTAAAATATGCAATTTTTACTTCTTAAAAATGCAGAAATGTGAAATGGTATGTACTACGAACAGTTCATCCTTTTCTTGCGTATGTGGGCTCTTTTTATATATTATGTTAAATAGAAATAATGTTTTTTAGGATATCCACAATTTTGAGGAATACTTATGAGTGAATTAGTAATACGACCAATTACAAAGGATGACATCGCATCTTGTTTAGATATTTACAATTACGAGGTTGTAAATGGCGTAGCCACCCTTGATCTTGAGCTGCGAACACTAACAGAGTGGCAGGAGTGGTATGAGGCGCATCAAACATCTGAGCACTGCATTTTTGTAGGGCTTATGGACGATATTGTAGTAGGCTATGCATCGCTTTCACCATATAGAACAAAGGATGCTTTCAAAGTACTGTCGAATTATCTATCTACATTCATCAAGGGTATCGCGGCAAAGGTGTGGCGTCTAAATTGATGGCCCATATATTAGAATATGCGAAGAAAATGGAAACATTACATACGGTGGTATCTGTTATTACGGCGGGAAATGCGGCAAGTACAGCATTGCATGAACGGTTTGGCTTTACCTATTGTGGTCTAACACCGCAAGTTGGTTTCAAACATGGAAAATATCAGGATACCGAAACATACGCATTATTGGTATAATAAAACGTAGATAATAATATAATAATAATACATATATAAATTAGGAATATTAATTAGATACATTAAATAGACACATTAATTAGATACATTAATAATGTAAAGATGATAGATAAGGGTTCGCTACGGGTTAGGGCGAATAGGGTGATTGAATGAACATGAAAGATGAACGACAGTTCGTTGGCTATAGTAAGTATCGCAGCCGACTTGTAGACGGTCATGTGCATACAGAATTGTGTCCCCATGGTAGTGGCGATCGCACTGCGTTGATGATTGAAAAGGCCATCGAGTTGCGTATTGAAAAGGTGTGCCTCACTGAGCATGCCCCATTGCCTGCGGGCTTTGCTGCTGAGTACGGCGGCGACAAAAAGGCTTATAACACGGCGTCTTTGAAATTGAATCAAGTAGATTCCTATCTAGAATTAGGCCGTCAATTGCAACGTGCTTATGGCACGCATATCGATATCTCCCTCGGCTTTGAAGTGGATTACATTCCAGGCTTTGAGACGGATATTCAAGAGTTCCTCGATCGCTACGGTCCGTTGACGGATGACAATATTTTATCTGTTCACTTTATGGAAGGCGTTAATAATGCCTTTTATTGCTTAGACTATAGCCCTAAAGAATTTGAGCGTGGCTTTGGTCCGTGGATTCAAAAGCAATATGAGTTATATTACAAATATTACTCCACTGTGCGCCAAGCCATACGTGCTGACCTCGGTGAATATACGCCAAAACGAATTGGTCACTTTGATTTGATCAAGAAATACCAACACCACTTTGGCTTTGAGCATCACTTGGATCGCCGCAATGCGCAGGTAGTAAGCGATATCTTGCATATTATGCGCGTACAAGGGCGAGAACTAGACTACAACATGAGTGGGTTCTTTAAACCAGACTGTCGTGAAATGTATCCAAGCCGCTTCATCCAAGGCATGGCTGCTGTTATCGGTGTGCCATTTGTGCTTGGCTCTGACGCACATAGCGTGGCAGACATAGAACGCGTTTGGGGATAATAACAGAAGGTCTATACTTGGCTCCGTTCTTTGTAACAGGTGGGTGAAAGTATAGGCCTTTTTATATATTACCGTGATTTAGATGCACAGAATCGTTTAGTATGATAGGAGATAATATGAATTATAGTGCTGCAACATATATAATAATTTGCGTATTTATCATATACTTATTCGATGTTTAAAGTGCAGTCTTTTCGATTAAACAATATTGATCTAAAGAAGAGTGTAGTAATTAAAATTTTTCAGTTAATAAAAGGTCTCGCTGTAGTAGCATATACTGTAATTCCTTGGGGACATACTTTGTGGGGGACAAGAGTATTCGCAGTAATCTTTTTATTGGCAGTATTAGGTGATATTTATTCTAGAAATAAAGTTGCTAAAGCGGTTACAGATTTATCGGCTTCTGAAAAAGAACGTTTATGTCGTTCTGCTAACATGCTTTATCTTTATTTCATTCCGTATATGCTAGTCTGTATGACAGTAATTATTTTTATGAATTTTTAATGTATTAGCTGATCAGGCATTTTAGAGGAATAGAACGTATGGAGATAATACTTAAAATCCTAACCCTTATTATGTTTATTGGTATACTCTATAATAGTAGACAACGCAAGAAGTATGATGAATGGAAGGAAAAGGAAAATCAAGCCATATATGATTTGGGACAAATTTTGGTATGTGACAGAGCACAAGCTAAGTTTGTAATCGATCAACTAGGACGTCATGCAGTACCTATTGATGTGGTAGTTGAGCCCATGTCTGTTGTCTCTATCCATGGTGAAAGCATGAATGGCTATGCCTTTTTCTTATAATGAATTAAAAAGGCTATTTTTACTTTAAATGATAAGTTTGAGATAACAAATTTGATTTATAATGATGTAGATCTTCTACATCAGGGTGTGTTTGCCCTATAATCTCAATACATTGTCCCAAGTGGCCGCAGAGGCAGCCTTCGATGATCAAGCGTTCTTGGCGAGAACAGTATCTCAAAATGCAGAGGAACGAGCTAAATGGGAGGCTCTATTTGATGAGCTAGGAATTCACTATTACAAGAGCGAAGCGAATTTTATATTCTTTGAGGCTCCTGATGCGGATGCAGATGGCCTCGCTGATGCATGGCTAACAGAAGGATACCAAGTGCGCCGAGGTCAACGAGACAGTTGGTTGCGACTTACTACTCCAATGGCTCAAGATGGAGATGTAATGCGGCATATATTAAAACAATTCATGAATTAATCATTAAGAATATATCACTTACACTAATTATTTAAGCGTTTTGATATCGAATTTCATTCTATAGAATGGAGTTTAGCTTTTACGCAATCTATAGGCAGGACTTTCTTTTTTCTTTGACGAATATATATATCGAAAACAACGTGAATGCGTGAATGTTTGAGCCCTAGTATGTTCTCTAGGGCTCATTAAGGCGGTTGAAAGGAGTTTATTATGATTGCCATTATAGATTATGACGCAGGGAACACATTTAACGTCCAGAAAGCTTTTGCCTACATCGGCCTCGATGCAGTGCTAACAGCGGATCCTGAGGTTATATTAAACGCTGATGGCGTTCTCTTGCCAGGTGTAGGCGCGTATGCATCGGCAGTAGCGGTTCTAAAAGAGCGCGGCTTAGTCGATGTACTTCATGAAGTAGTAAAGCGTGAAATTCCACTATTAGGCATTTGTTTAGGTATGCAATTATTATTTGAGGAATCCGAAGAGTACGGTCCGACTCCAGGTTTAGGTCTTATTCCTGGCAAAGTAAAAGAAATTCCTCGCGATCTTGGTCTCAGTGTACCTCACATGGGCTGGAACAAGAATGTAGTTCATCATCAAGATAGTCCATTTAGTAATGTAGACGATCAATATACCTATTTCGTTCATTCCTATTATGTAGATACAGATCCTGAATATATCATTTCCACAGCTAACTATGGTATCGATGTACCTGGTGTAGTTGAACGTGGCAGAGTATATGGAATGCAATTCCATCCTGAAAAAAGTGGTATCGTAGGTCTGAATTTGTTGCGTACGTTTGGTAATATTACAGAAGCTTACGCAGACTCAAAAAAATAGGAGGACGACTGAATGTTAGCAAAACGTATTATCCCTTGCCTTGGTGTGGCGAATGGCCGCGTACAGAATGGCGTACAATTCCGTGATATGGTTGACGCAGGGGATCCAGTAGAATGTGCAGAACGTTATGAAATACAAGGCGCAGATGAGCTTGTATTATTAGATATTACGGCCACAACAGAGGGTCGTAAAACTTTCACAGATATGGTTCTTAAATCCTCTGATAAGGTATTTATGCCACTTACTGTTGGTGGTGGGATCACCTCTGTTGAGGATATGACGGCTCTTATGAAAGCTGGTGCTGATAAGATTTCCATTAATACTGCCGCTTTGGCTAATCCATCCCTTATTACAGAAGGGGCTAAAAAGTTCGGTAACCAAGGCATCGTTGTATGTCTTGATGTAAAATATAATCCTTTTGAAAAGGTTTGGTACGCTTACGGTCATGGTCAGACAGGTGAATCTGGACAGCGTAGAAATGCTCTTGAATGGGCAAAAGAAGCGGTAGAACGCGGTGCAGGTGAGTTATTGGTTACAAGCATCGACAGACATGGCACAGGCATTGGCTTTGATATTGAATTATACCAAGCGTTAGCCGAAGTAGTAGATGTTCCTGTAACAGCTTTCGGTGGTGCAGGTAATGTACAGCATTTTGTGGATTTATTTACAAAAACGAATGTAACTGGTGCCCTTGCTGGCGTATTGTTACACAATAAAGTGTTAACTATAAAAGATATTAAGAAGGCTCTCCACGAAGCTGGTATCGTGGTAAGACTATAGATATAAACTATTTCTACACTTATTAAGGCATTCTCCTATGTGGAGGATGCCTTTTTGTTATGTCTTTAAGTTATAGAGAGCTTTCAAAATGACTAAATAGTAGTTGACACTCTCGTGATTAGTTATACAATGAATGTGTAAGTACTAACATTTTTACAAGCCAAAGTGGCATGGAAACATAAGTTTTTATCAGAAATTTCATATACACCATGTCACGAAACAAATGGAGGTGTTTATATGGTTATGAATGGTATTTACTTAGTTATTGCCTCCGCGTGTATTCTGATTTTAGCGTACCGCTTTTATGGGGCTTTCATAGCGGCTAAGGTGTTGACCTTGGACCAATATCGTCCGACGCCGGCTATGATTCACAACGATGGTCACGATTACGTGCCAACTAACAAATGGGTAACCTTTGGTCATCACTTTGCGGCTATTGCAGGTGCAGGCCCGCTCGTAGGCCCAGTTATTGCAGCCCAGTTCGGGTATTTGCCTGGTGCCTTATGGATCCTTATCGGCTCTGTATTAGCCGGTGCTGTACATGACATGGTTATCTTGTTCGCTTCAGTTCGCTATGACGGTAAGTCAATCGCGGATATTGCGCGCGAAGAAATCAGTAAACTAGCTGGTTTCGGTGCTATGCTTGCTACCTTGTTCCTATTGGTTATTACCCTCGCTGGTATGGCCGTAGTAGTAGCGAACGCATTGCATAACTCTCCTTGGGGATTCTTCTCCGTATTCGCTACAATTCCAATCGCTATTTTTATCGGTATTTATTTAAAATGGTTGCGTCCTGGTAAAATCCAAGAGGCTACTATCATTGGTGTAGCGTTAATCTTCGTAGGCATTATCTACGGTCCTAACATCGCGGCTAGCGAATATGCTTCTTGGTTCACATACGACTTGCAAACTATTGAAATCATGCTTGCTGTGTATGGCTTCTTTGCAGCAGCATTGCCAGTATGGTTATTGCTCGCTCCTCGTGATTATCTATCTACATACCTTAAATCGGTACAATTGGCGCTTTGGCTCTCGGTATTATCATCGTAATGCCTGAAATCCAAATGCCAGCTGTTACTCCATATATCTGGGGTGGCGGTCCTGTATTGAAAGGTTCTGTATTCCCTTACATCTTCATTACTATCGCATGTGGTGCGTTATCTGGTTTCCATACAGTAATTGCTACAGGTACAACACCTAAAATGCTTACTAATGAAAGAGAAATCTTACCTATCGGTTATGGTGCGATGTTAACAGAAGGCTTCATCGCTATGATGGCGTTGATCGCAGCTACTGCATTGCATCCAGACGATTACTTTGCTATTAACTCCACAGTAGAATCCTTTAAAGCGTTAGGTCTTCAAGTACATGAATTGCCAGCATTGTCCGCAATGGTTGGGGAAGACTTGATGCACCGTCCTGGTGGCGCCGTATCCCTTGCAGTAGGTATGGCTCATATCTTCTCCAGATTGCCTAACATGGATCACTTGATGGGTTACTGGTATCACTTCTGTATCATGTTCGAAGCCTTGTTCATCATGACTTTGATCGATGCTGGTACTCGCGTAGGTCGTTACTTGCTTCAAGAATTATTAGGTCATTTCCATCCTAAATTCAACGACCAACATTGGGCTCCTGGCGTATATGGTTGTGCAGCTTTGATTTGTATCTTGTGGGGCTACTTAGTTCTACAAGGTAACATCGGTATTATCTGGCCTCTATTCGGCGTATCTAACCAATTATTAGGTACTATGACATTGGCTGTAAGTACTACTGTTATTATGCGACTTGGCCGTAAACGCTATGCATGGGTTACAGGTATTCCATGTATCCTAATGGCCATCGTTGCGATTGCTGCAGACTTTGAAAACGTATTTAACAGTTATATCCCAGCTGGTAAATGGATTCTAGTAGCATTCAGTGCTGCTATGTTCCTCATGATCCTTATCGTATTAGTAGAAGCAGTCCGCAGCTGGATTCGCTTGTCTGACATTCCTCAAGACTATCGCACTCAAGAAGAAATTGAAGCTGAAAGCCTTGTAAAATATAGTAAACAAGCAAAGCATAATATCTTAAAATTTAAACAGAAAAGACGAGGTTTAACCTCGTCTTTTCTATTTCCCTTTCCTAGATAATGCTTCATAGCCTTATTATTAGCATTTAGAGAATGTTTTATTTTGATTGGACATCTTTATAACTAATGTTATGAAAAGGAGAGCCTATACCGGATAAGCGACTTAGCTCGCTTTGGAGCGAAGAAGATATAGGCTCTCCTTTTCAATCTAAATGTAGTAATATAACGAGACCAATCAAAATAAAACTTACATCTTCAACGTGATATAATAAGGCTATGAAACATTACATGCGTTCTTATTGGACAAAATATAAACAATTGTATAAGAAAGGCCTTAAAGGCATTGCTGCTTTTCTTGCCATAGGAGCCATCGTTTTCTTTGTACTTGCCACTATTGCTAGTCGCGGGATGGGCGTTATCTTTAATGAGGTTATGGCCCGTCAGACTATGATGCGAGGGACCGTAACTGTGGAAAGTTTATCTGCTACACCTTGGGGGACACTATCCTTTACTGATTTAGTATGGACGGATCCAGATGGACGGAGATTAATAACGGTTCCAGATGGTAAGATACGAGTTAACATGTGGGACGTGGTGACACGTAACTTCAAAGCGTCTGCTATTAATGGTATTGAGCTAAACGATGCGGTCATCGTTGTCGATTTGGACGAGAATAATCGGCTGGATTTCGTTCCACCCTCACCAGATGTAAAGAAACCTCTTAATGAGGTCGAACCGCGTCCTAAACCACCGAAAAAGACTACACAGGAACGACAAGAGGAACTAGGTAAAAAGTACGTAACTTTAATTGGCAAGGGCAACACTTAGATCTTAAGATTAGACTTAGAAATAGCCAACTAGAGGTATTTAACAGAAATCGTCACTATGTGATGAAAGATGTAAATGCACGGATTGATCTAGATAGCAATCGTGCTATACACATCGATATGGAGACGGGCAAATTTGGTGGCACTGCTATTGGTAATGGTCTCGTTTTAAAAGGTCGGGTAGACTTAAAAGATGTGCTAAAACATCGTATGCCTCAGCTAGATTTACAGTTTGATGTAAAAGGTGTAGACCCATCATCCCTTGGTTTCGGTGAGAATATTCACGATGCCATGACCTTGCTTACAAAGGTAACAGGCGATTTTAATAGACCTTTTGCGAAAGGTCGCGTGACGATGCCTATATTGCGAATCCCTGCATTGACCTTTGATAATGTAGTAGGCGACGTGACATACCAAGATGGGATCTTGAACTTTTCTAACGTCAATGCCAATGTGTTCAACGGGAAACTAGAGGCGAAAGGTGTTTATAATTTGGATACTCGTGCCTATACGATTACTGGCATAGCAAAGGATTTAGACAGTAGTGTAGCCCTTAAAACACCGGAGTTCCTCGTTCCTGTATCGGCTAATTTGAACTTTAAAAGCGAAGGTATGCCTCGCGATATGGAGGTATGGGGTAATTTCTGGTCTGGTGATGGACACTATATGCTCATACCGATCCAAAGCATTACTGGGAACTTTCACAATAAGGGGCGGCATCTGTCCTTTAGTGATGTGAAAGTAAATACGAAGATTACTACGATTTCGACGAATGCATTGAGAATTGATGATGGACAGCTTACGATGGGTCCGCTCAATATTACGTCCCACGGGGGCAGTAATTTTATCATCTATGATGAAGACTCATTTGATGAGCTAGATGAGAATATGGACCGAATTAAAGAGGGCATGAAGCAAGCTAGTGAAAATAGTAAGCGTGCCTCGGAATCGGCTAAAGGTCTTAAAGACGTCAGGATTCCTGACGATGTAAAAGGATCTATTAAAGATTTGAAACGACAAATGGATTCTGTAAAAGATAGCGTTGAAAGTATCAAAATTAATTGATAAATGAAATATAAATGATGTTTACAATCTTTCATTGGGTGTTTAAGTGATAGGTTTATAATGACTCTCTGTTATCAGAATTTTTGATAAAATACATTTTAGTATTCACGGAGGTTTTTATGAAAGTATCAAAACAATTCTCTATCGTTTTGGCTGCATCTGTACTTGCATTAGGTGTTGCTGCACTAGCACCACAACAAGTAGGCGCTTCTTATGGCTATAAATATACTGATTCCCAACGCCCACCAGTATCCACTCCAACAGGTTATGTTAACCCAGCTATGGGCTCTACTGTAACAGTTACAGATCCTGCACCTACTACTAATACAAACAAACTTACAGCACCTGTAACTAATAATAAATGTAACTATTGAAAGCGTTAACACTACTAATGTGGCTCCTAAATATTCTGATTACAATGATATTGCAGCATACTCTGTAGCAATGGCTGATTATTTCATGGCAAAGATTATGGCTATTTATGGCAATGGTAATACATCACTTAACCGTTATGGTTTTGGCAAATAATTAATTTTGAAATAGTTGTTTTTAGTTACTTTTACAGAATTAAAAGGTCCCTTATGGACTGTACACCCTAAGATTATATCTAATGGGGGAGCAGTCCATTGGGGACCTTTTGTTGTATGCCTAGGGATTAGCGATCTAAGCCATTTCGACGTTGGTATTCGGATTTTTTATTAGACTCTGTATCGCCTGTTGTTGTATCTTTAGCTAACGAATTTTTGATTTTAATAAGCGGTTTTTCAGTCGCTTTTGGATCTACTTTCTTTACATCCTTTTGGGATGGCGGCAAGAAGGTGCTGAGGTCGTTTTTGTGAGATACCTCTGTATTTGTAGTAGATGCCAATTGTGCACGTTGAGGGGCGATGAAGATTTCATCTTTTGTAATATTTACTTGGTTCAATAATAATTTGAACACTTGTGGTTTTACAAAGATAGTGCCGTCTACCTTACGTGCTGCTGGCAAGAAGGATTCAGATGTATCAAGGTTGATAACCTTTAATTTGCCGTGGCGGATAACATCAGCAGAGCCTGGTTGGATCGCTAGCGTAGCGATGTTCATGTCTACTAATGCTGTTTTAGTAGGCTCGTCCCATGCTACTTTATACCCCAACGCTTCAGATACTTGGCGCAATGCTACGAGCGGTTGACCATCTACATAGATTACATTTTGCTGACCATTAATAGGCTCAACAACCTTGCCATCTACATTGATGTGATGAGCAGTCGTAACAGATGCTGGCTTTTCAAGATTCATAGCGGGACCTGGACTCTCCATGCCAATAGCCGCCTGTGCAGGTTGTACCGTGCCAAATGTGAAAGCTAATGCACTAACGGCAATGCTAGATAAAATAAGCTGTTTTAATTTCATAAGTGACCTCCATAAGGTGTTATATTGTTCTGAATAGATTAACATTACCAAATGTATATGAAAATTTTATTATAAACTTAAATTTTATACAATTCATATAAGAGTATATCTGGTACAAACTTTATATCTCAACCTACGATTAATAATGTTAATATAATAGTAGATATTGATTTTTTTCTCATGGTGGAAAATATCTACTGCCACATAAACATATATGGATTAATAATGAAAGGAGTAAACATAATTATGAATAGATTAAATGAAATGAGAAGTTATTTATCTATGAATGAAGAAATTGAATTTTTCGTATAAAGGGTTAGAATGTTTTATAACTCCTAATAATGTTGTTTGGGAATTTTTGGATTAATGATGAATGCGTCATTAAAGAGTCGGATTTAGATGTTTTTTTAACAATTCCCTGTTTAGAGGGGCATACAATAAGCGATATTTTTTTGCTAATGAGTTATATGATGAAAAAAATCTTTGTACATTTTTTTAATCTTTTTAGGAAAGGTAGATCCTTTGGGGGAAAAATAAAAGCCACATTCTGCTGATTCTAAAAAGAAACTTAGTAAGGAATATAGATGATAGAATTAGAACCTATTAAACAGATAAAAAGTCCAAGTTCAGAAAATGTTATAATTTTTTTGCTTTTGCGATGTGCAAATTATATAATTATAAATGATAAACTTAATGGTCTAATTATTTTGGATATGGATTGGAGCGAAGTTAATAGAATTTATATAGGCGAACAATTATTACTTATTGAAGCTATATATACAGATATGCTGAAAAAAACAGAATTGTATTTAAATTAGAGTCGTCTTTATGCTTTGTAGATATTGATACACATTTTGTTAAGTTAATACCTATTCCTAATAATATTAAGGAATTCTATTTTTTTATCAATTATACAAATTTAATGATGACATAATTTTAATGCATACCAATAAAGGGGTAGTATCTTTGTCATTGGTTGATTATTCTGTTCATATTATAAATGAAGTAGCAGAATATGATGAAAAAAATTTGCATACGTTGTTTATGAAAGTGAAACAAAAAGAGTCCTATTCTCATAATGGAAAAATTAGTTTGTTTGGATACAGATAATATAACTATATTAGATTATTTAAAAAAAGGTTCAGATTAAAAAAACCCTATTTCTGTTCCGTATTTTGATGTATCTGTAACGGATAGATATGGTTTAGCTATTGGAGAGGAACAATTACAGATTTTTCAACCTAAATGGAGATATAAAAAAAGTAAGATATTATCATATAAAAAGACCGTGGTATGGTGAGCGGGCTGATATAGTTGGAAAAGATGATGGACTCCATTTATATGTTATAACTCGTAATGATTTGGACGAATTAACAAGTCTTTCAGAGTATTTAATTCCGTTTGATAAGATGCCTAATCATATAATTTTAATATAAGTGTTAGCGAATTATTGAGGTGAAAATATTTTTTTAAATTATTTAATTTAATCTTTTTGGTGTGGAATGATTTTTTCCCTAGTAGGCATTACATTAATGCTTGTTATGGATCCTGAGGTTACTAGTGACGAGTTTTGGATATACTTCTATGGTAGTGCTTATATTATTAGTGGAATATTTATGTTGGGATGGTACTTTATATATAAGCTCTTAAAAAAAATGATTATATTTGAATTAATCTTAAGATCACGATCATTTAAACCCTATAGGACGTTATAGTCTAATCTTCAGTGATAAGTGTTACTGAATGATTTAGAACTATAGCGTCCTTTTATTATCTAGTCATTTGTCGTGTAAAAGAATTTTATAGTTATCTCATTTGATATGTTAGTTGTAACTAACCATTCAACGCTACAGCAAGAATTTTTTAGCATTATATATGATATAATTTATTTATATTGAATGATTTCGTAGAGATTGTAATTTATAGAAAGAGGTTCCTTATGGCATCCGGCAGATCTGAAAAAGAGTTACAAGGGGTAACGATGTTAGGTCACAAGACCGATTACCCTACTGATTATGCACCACAGGTGTTAGAGGCGTTTAATAACAAACATCCTGATAACGATTACTTTGTTAAGTTTAACTGTCCTGAGTTCACTAGCTTGTGCCCTATGACAGGTCAACCAGATTTTGCGACAATCTACATTTCTTATGTACCGGATAAGAAGATGGTGGAGTCCAAGTCTTTAAAATTATACCTATTTAGTTTCCGCAATCACGGGGACTTTCACGAGGACTGCATCAACATCATCATGAAAGACCTTGTGAAGTTGATGGATCCTAAGTACATCGAGGTATGGGGCAAGTTTACGCCGCGTGGTGGTTTGTCCATCGATCCATACGCAAACTATGGCAAGCCTGGTACAGAGTGGGAAAAGACGGCAAAAGAGCGCCTTCATTTCCACGACATGCAGCCTGAGCGCGTAGCATACCGTTAATATGGCATACGAATATTTAACAATGGTCACATCGTTCATAATATTTTTTATGATTGGTGTGACCTTGTCTATACACCCTGCGTCGATTATGGTAGGGACGAATACCTATATAGAATCACAAAATAAATGGACTCGTTGGAACGGCTATATTATCTTTGTGTTGCTCCTATTTGTTATGGACCTGTTCCTATCAAATGCTGTATATCTAGCCTTTTACGATATATACGGCAATCTTAAGAACATAGGCCATCTCGGTGTTGATTTTATGGATATTTTCTTTAGTGAAAGTTTCCAAATCGTTGTAGCTGTCTTATTTTTGCTCGTCGTATTCCAAGTTTTGGACCTCGTCGATGTAGCCCATGGTGAAAGAAATCTATCCTTTTACTACAGCCAAGTAGAGGAGGGCAAGGAGCCGCCATCTTGGATGGAGCGATACATGGAAAGCGAGAAGGGATCGCTGGGGGCAAGTATAATAGGACTCCTATACATGCTGTGGATGACCAAGCGGAGTATGTGGACATATATTGTCTGCGTTGTGTGGTTCAAGGTACTTGCTATGCTAGTGAATGTACTAGTTTCACCCGTTATCAACCGCATTATGCACACCAATAATGAACTAGCCACACATGTGATTCTTGATCCTTATATTATTTCCTATGTACTGGCAGGCTTCTTATGGGGCCATGTAGCGTTACATCATGACTTGAGTAAAGCATATAGATTGGCCAAGAGCGTTGTCATATCCTTAGTTCCTCGGCTAAGTGTATTGGTGGGGGCCGTTCTCTTTATTGGATTATCTTTAGCCATCATATTCGTGCCTATCACGTGGGATGTGGTGGTGGACGTGCTTACAAGTAAATAGATGAACCTAGTTATTTCCTGTGTTTTTGGGTTTTAAAAGTTATTCTCATTCTCTTGACAATGAATTGATTCAGGTGTTAGAGTATGGTTGTATTAATCAGAATACATAAACGTTTATACCTAGTGTATAGTGAGTAACAAGGTGAAATACATATCGTCCTTGGGATATTCCTGAGGGCGATTTTTATCATCTGTCGCTAGAGGGAGGATCAGATGAGCATAGTAACAAATCAAACAACTGAACTGATTGGTAAAACTCCGGTATATCAATTACCAAATACCAATATTTATGTAAAACTTGAAAAATATAATGTAGGTGGCTCTGTGAAAGACCGTGCCGTTCTTGGCATGCTACAAGACGCCAAGGAGAAAGGCCGTATCCATGAGGATAGCATCATCGTAGAGGCTACAAGTGGCAATACAGGTATTGCTCTTGCCATGGTGGGCGCTATCTTACATATTAAAACTGTAATTATTATGCCTGAAAGCATGAGTAAAGAACGTCGTGAACTTATTAAGGCGTACGGTGCACAACTCATCTTAACGCCGAAAGAAACGGGCATGAAGGGTGCTCTTGAACGAGCAAATGAAATCTTAGAGAAATATCCTAATGCGTTTACCTTGGGACAATTTGTAAATCCTGCGAATCCAGATATGCATTACCGTACTACGGGCGCTGAAATCGTAGAGCAAGTGCCGAATGTAGACGTATTTGTGGCAGGTATCGGTACAGGTGGTACTTTCACAGGTGTTACTAGACGATTGAAAGAGCATAATCCGAATCTGAAAGCTATCGCAGTGGAACCAACAGGATCTCCGGCCATTACAGAAGGCAAGGGCGGTCCACACAAAATTCAAGGCATTGGTGCTGGTTTCATTCCTGAAAACTTCGACCAAAGCTTAATGGACGGCGTACAAACCGTGAGCGATGAAGAAGCCTTTAGCGAAGTACAAACCTTTATGCGTGAAAGCGGTATTTCCATCGGGCTTTCAGCGGGGGCAGCCATCGTAGCAGCTAAGCGCATTGCACGAGAAGAACCAAAGGCGAATATAGTGGTTATTGCACCAGATGGGGTAGAAAAATATTTATCCCTTTTGGATTTTGCTAATAATGAATACGTAAAGTAACAGATTTAGCATAGATAAAACATCTTATGTATAGGAATACAGACCACATATGTTGTATACTATATGTTATATGAGTAGAGTTATTTGAGATGGAGTCACTATGATGCAAGGTTTGCGTGAATTATGGGGCAAAATTCAATATAATATTAAGCGCGTAATGGATTCTGACCCAGCCGCAACAAGTGTGTGGATGGTTATTTGGACGTATCCGCATATTACGGCTTTATTCTGGCATTTCTTTGCGCACCGCCTCTATAAGGCGGGATGGCCAACCTTGGCGCGTCGTGTAGCATTACATTCTCGTCACGTAACGGGCATTGAAATTCACCCAGGTGCAACGATTGGCCGCGGTTTATTTATTGACCATGGTATGGGCGTTGTAATCGGTGAAACTGCTATCGTAGGTGATAATGTAACACTGTTCCATCAAGTAACGTTAGGTGGTATGTCCTCTAAACAGGTAAAACGCCATCCAACGATCGAAGACGAAGTGCTCATCGGTACAGGCACAAAAATCTTAGGCGATATTACTATCGGTGCCCGCACAAAAATCGGGTGTAACCTTGTTATTAAACATGATATCCCGAAAGACATGGTTATCTTTGAAACGGATCCAGAAAATATGTATGTCCGTAAACCTCGTCGCAATGCAAAAAATGCAGACACGGAAGAGAAGAAGCTTCCTGATAACTACATAGAATACTATATTTAATATAGGACAATATACATACTATAAAAGAATATATAATATAGACTGATATGAACCTCTAATTACTAAATGAACTAGTAGTTAGAGGTTTTTGATTTCATCGAATCTATGTTGAAATAATACAATTGACAATGCCTTATTGGGTATGATATGATTACCCAGTAAAGCATGGAGGATTACTCAAGAGGCTGAAGAGGACGGTTTGCTAAATCGTTAGGGCGGGTTACCGTCGCTAGGGTTCGAATCCCTAATCCTCCGCCATGCAGAGACCTTACATCATCTGGTGTAAGGTCTTTTTGTATACTATGATTTAATTTTATAGGTCCTGTTATTGCAAGGATTCAGGTGAATCTAGGGCCTCATAATTATTGTATTACACAGGTGTGTAAGGTTATAGAGTTGACGTATCACAAGGGTACTCATATAATAGATTGTATAAAATGTAATTTAAGGAGACTCTTATGAATACAAAATATACACGTCAAATGAATGTTATCCGTCGTGCATTAGGGATTGGAGCGGTGTGCTTAGTAGCCTCTGTTGGTTTCGTACACGCTGAAAGTATTGCTATCCCAAGTGCGCGTCCTATGATTGATGGTATCGGTGCTGATGTAGAGACAATTAGCAGCTCTACTAAAGTACAACACCATGTAAGTGCAAATGTTGTAACGCCAAATGATTGGACATATACGGCACTGCAAACGCTTATCAAACATGGTGCTATTACTGATACCCATGGCTTTGCTTTTGATGGCACCAGCTATACAAAAGATGAGCTCATGCCTCTTATCGATGAGGTGGTGACAAAACGGGAGCAAATGAATGAAAATGATCGCCAATATGCGTTGCGTATTTACCAAGAAAACATGCGTGATGTAATGGATTACCGCATCGCTCGCGATAAGAAAATCACCGAAGAGCGTCGCCAAAAATTAGACGCAAAACGTGCTGCAAAGGCTAAGAAATCTGGCAAGGCTTACCAAGTGTCTCAAGATCAACAAGCGGCCCTTGATAAAGCTAATGATGAAGTAGCGAAACCAGAAGAGCGTGCCTTAACAGACGAGCAAATCAAAGAAAAAATGAAGAAATTTAAAATTGATGACTCTCGCGTTAAGGTAAATAACGAAGTACGCATTCGCTACGCTGGTTCCAAAGATAAGAAGTCCAAAACAGATGCGCGCATGCAAACGGAGATGACCTTTACTCTATAACCCTTAATTAGGAGTTATATTGCCTATCACTATCTTCTTGCAGCTCTTCATGGCAAGTAGCCCTACAAACAAATGATAACTATCTCTACAAACGAATGATAACTATAAAGGGACCGCTTCGGCGGTCCTTTTTCTATTGATGCATCTATGTTTATGTATCTATATTTATTTATCTATCTATGTTTATGTACCTATTTATGTATTTATCTATATTTATGTATCTATTATGTAAAAAGTGTATCTTTAAATACCCAAGAGGGGTATAAAGTATGGTACAATTAAGGATAGTGTAATATCTGTTAGGTTATATCTAGCAGTGTGATATATGGAAATTAGGAGGACCTAATGGCAAACGAAGTTAAATTACAAGATGCAATGCAATCTGATTTTACTGCTGTCGTAAGCGACATTGCAGAGGAATTATTGGCGCGCCTTAATATTGACGAGGACGGTTCTGTTATCGACATGTTCCAAACTGGTTCCTTTCGATCCTTGGCAATTATTCGTCTTCTTCGGCGCTTTAGAAAAAGCTCTCGTTGAGTACAGAACGGATAAACGCAAGAAAACAGTTATCGTTCATGCACAACCTGAGGCTCTTATTGGTATTGGCCGCGTAGTAACACCTGTATCTACTATGCTTGAGCACGTATTGATGTCTCGTCTAAACGATATGAGCGAAGGTCGCTTGGAAACAGGTATGCTCACTGTATCTGCTGAAAGCATCGATTACGAAGGTGTCAATCTTAAAGGTCGTCACGTAGTTATCGTATGTGACCTTGTAGACGAAGATTCTGATTACCTTAAAGAATGCATTAAACTATGTAAAGAATTGAAAGCGAGCCACGTTGTGGCAGTGCCTCTCATGTTGTGGAATCCTGAGTTGATCGACAACTTGACAGAGGAAACTATCAAGGCGGAATTATCCCATGAAAATCGTCCTCTCTCCTAGTAAGACAAAAACAATTACTAATGCTGATAGCAACGCAGTCAATCATGCAGTTCGAGACGGACAATTTCAGCCGCACCTTACACAAGAAATCATAAAACATGTCCGATCTCTCGATGTCACGGCTCTTGGAAAGGCTTTAAAACTAAAGGATGATAAGGCACAGGCGCTCTTTGATTTCTATCAAGCGTTTGAGTCCCACCCAGTAGGTATTGCTTGTGAAAGCTACGATGGCATTGCTTTCAAATATTTAGACTGGCAGAACTTGTCTGATGAGGCCAAGGCCTTTGGTGAAAGCCACCTCGTTGTGATGTCTGCGTTGTACGGCGTCGTAGAGCCTACGATGGGCGTGCGCGATTATCGACTCGATATGGTTGATAAGGTAGGCATTAATCTATACGACAGATGGCGGGAAACGGTGGATGCATACTTTCACAAGGAAGATTGGATCCTAAACCTAGCATCTAAAGAATATTCCAAAATGGTGAACCATCCGAAGGTGGTAACCGTTGAATTTTGGGAGTTACGAGGCGATGCATTTAAACAGATGAGTACGTCCTCAAAAATGAGTCGCGGTGTGATGGCTCACGAATGTTTAACAGCACAAGTGAAACATGTGTGTGATTTGCCGCGCGAAGTGAATGGGTTTACCTGTGTCACTGACATAGATTCCATTACTATACCAAGCGAATCGATGACGGTTCGTTATGAAAGGAAGTGATTGTTTGCAAGTGCAAGACATTCTTGCAAAAGACCTTGTCGGCGATGAATGGCTGACCGAGGAAGAATTGCGATTTCTCATGTCTGTAACTGATGAAGACGAGTTGCAGTTAATATATAAAAAGGCTTACGAAGTGAAGGCGAAATATGTAAAGCCTGTAGCGTATTATCGGGGCCTCATCGAGTTTTCGAACCGATGCATTAAGAATTGTAATTACTGTGGTATCCGTCGTGAAAATGACAAGACGGAACGCTTTGATATGAATCGAGAAGATATTATCAAGATGGCGCAGTGGGCCTATGACCATGAATATGGTTCTATTACGCTACAATCTGGTGAACGCAGTGATGATATATTCGTTGATTATGTGGTAGATCTCATTCGCGATATTAAAGCCATCGGCGATGGTTCCCTAGGCATTACGATGTGCGTAGGAGAGCAAAGCGAAGAGGCGTACCGCCGCATGCGTGAAGCCGGTGCGAGCCGTTATTTATTGCGCATTGAAACAACAAATAAAGAACTGTACCATAAAATTCATCCTCAAGATGAATTGCACTCCTTTGAAACGCGGGTAGAATGCTTACGTCGTTTGCGCCGCGTAGGCTTCCAAGTAGGTACGGGCGTTATGATCGGTTTGCCTGGTCAAACGGAAGAAGATCTCGTGAACGATATCTTGTTCTATCGCGACATGGATATCGATATGATCGGTATGGGGCCTTATGTAGTGCATCACGATACGCCACTAGGCCAAGAGGCTCTAGCGATGGGGATTGATGATGAAGCGGGCAAGCTCCGCCGCGTTCAATTAGGTCTTAAGATGATTGCGTTGACGCGCTTGTTCTTGAAAGACGTAAACATTGCGGCTACTACAGCGCTGCAAGCACTGGATAAACTAGGCCGTGAAAAAGGTTTAGCTGCGGGAGCAAACATTTTGATGCCTATCATTACCATCCCTGAACATCGTGCAAAATACTTGCTATACGATAATAAACCTTGCGTAGATGACAATGCAGAACAATGTAAAGACTGCTTGACGCGTCGCGTTATGTCCATTGGTGATACTGTAGGATGGAACCAAAATGGTGACTCCAAGCACTACGGTAAACGGACAGGAGAATTTTAGATTTATATAGTCCTCTTTTCGGGAAAAATTTTCCCAGAAAAAGAGGACTTTTCTATTGAAGTGTCGAAATGTATTAGCAAAAGCCGTAATTTGCCAATAAGGAGGCGATTCCGATGAAAGAGTACAGTAGTGATAAAATTAGAAACGTTGCTGTTGTTTCCCACGATGGTGCTGGTAAAACAGCTCTTGTTGAATCCTTGTTGTTAACCTCTGGTGCGGTTGATTTCGTAGGTAAAGGCCAAGATAATAAACATATCATGGACTTTGAACCGGAAGAAATTAAGCGTAACGTAACTATCCAGTTGGGCATGGCTCCATGTGAGTGGCATGACCATAAGGTTAACTTCGTAGACACTCCAGGTTACAATGAATTCCATGGTGAAGTTCGTGCTGCTTTGCGTGCGTGTGATGGTATGTTAATGGTACTATCCTCCACATCTGGTGTAGAAACTGACACAGTTCGAGCATGGGATTATGCTGTTGAATTACAAATGCCACGTATGGCATTTATCAATAAAATGGATGTGGATGGTGCCGACTTCTTCGGTACTATTGAAAGAATGCGGGAATTATTTGGCAAAGGCATCATGCCATTGCAGATTCCTATCGGTGAAGGCGCCAACTTTGAAGGCGTCGTAGACGTAGCAAAAATGACTGCGTTTACTTATAAGGACGGCCAACCAACTGAAATCGCTGTACCAGCTCACCTTATCGAAAAAGGCTCAAGAAATTCGGGAAATGACCGTAGAAGCCGCGGCTGAAGGTAGCGATGAATTGTTGGAAAAATATTTAGAAGGCGAAGAATTATCCTTAGATGAAATTCGCCAAGGCTTGCGTGAAGGTATGATTAGTGGCCGTGTGTGCCCAATCATGTGTGGTAGTGCCACATCTCGTATTGGCTTAGATCAAGTATTGGATCGTATGATCCGTTACATGCCAGATGCAACTAAAAAGGTTATGACCGCAACTGATGCAGAAACTGGCGAACAACGGGCAATACATGTAGATAAACCATTAACTGCATTCGTATTCAAACGTTGTTAGACCCATTCGCAGGCAAACAAAGCTTTGTACGTATCTTCTCTGGTGAACTCAAAGAAGGCGACCGCCTCTTTGATGTAAATCAAGGCGTAGAAGAAAAATGGGGCAAGATGGTTACCCTTATCGGGAAGCAACAAATCCCTGTATCCACTGCTAAAGCTGGCGATATCGTAGTGATACCGAAATTGGCTAATGCTAAGACGGGGGATACATTAACTGCTCCTGACTTTAAAGTAACATATGATGCTATCCGTTTCCCTCAACCTCTATATACAGTGGCTATGGAGCCAGTGAAAAAAGGTGAGGAGGAAAAATTAGCTAATGCTGTTCTTAAGGTCGCAGAAGAAGATCCTACTTGCGTAGTATTGAAAAATGCTGAGGCCCGCCAATTACAAATCGATTGTATGGGCGAGGTACATCTCGAGCATATTCTCAATAAAATGGAACGCAAATACGGCGTACAAGCTAAACTTGTGACTCCATACATTCCATACCGCGAAACTATCAAAGGCTCCGCTGAAACCGAGTCCAAATATAAAAAACAAAGTGGCGGTCATGGTCAATATGGTCACGTTAAGATTCAAGTGGACCCATTATACGATGGAAGCGAATTTGCATTCGTAGACAAAATCTTTGGTGGTGCTGTACCTAAACAATACATACCAGCAGTGGAAAAGGGTGCCAAAGAAACCCTAGATAAAGGCTTAATTGCGGGATATCCTATGATCGGCGTGCAAGTGACACTCTTGGATGGATCTTACCATAGTGTAGACTCCTCAGAGTTAGCATTTAAAGTAGCTACGTCACAGGCTATCAAGGATGTAATTCCTAAGGCGAAACCAGTCCTATTAGAACCAATCTATGAAGTTAACGTGTTTGCACCAGATGCTTTCATGGGCGACATCATGGGTGATTTAAATAGCCGTCGAGGTCGTGTATTAGGCATGGAACAAAGTGAAAGAACAGGTATTTCTGTTGTTAAAGCTCAAGTACCATTGGCTGAAATGGCCGATTATGTGACTGCATTGCGCTCTATCACTCAAGGACAAGGCGTATTTAACCGTCAGTTCCATACTTATGAAGAGGTTCCACATAAGCAAGCGGAAGAAATTATCGCTGCTCATAAAACTCAAGAATAATGTAAGACCATGTCCACGTACTGTATGTAATACAGTTAGAATCACTACAACTGAATAGACAATTGCATATTGTAACAACTTCATATGTAAAATTTCATAGTATAACAATTGACGAAAGTCATAAATCTGAATAGTATTTTACACTGGCCCTCCATATATGTAGCGTATGGAGGGCTTTTACTAGTCCTTTGCGTATATATGTGCTAACATAGAGGGTAAATATAATTACAACCGTGTGCTTACTATATAAATAGATAGTGTGAAAGGATCGTATATGTTTCTCTAGTATTACTGCAGATTACACAAAAATGGGATATCCTAAAGCCATCGTACGGGCTTTGGATTTCTTGAAAAATACAGATTTGAAAGCATTGCCTGGTGGCCGTCATGCCATTGAAGGGGACATGATGTACGCCAATGTAGACGATGTAGAAACAAAATTGTTTGAAACTACAAAACCTGAGTCTCATCGCAACTATGTAGATATTCAATTCATGGTAGATGGGGAAGAAAATATGGGCTTTTTCGTAGATAAAGGCCTCGTAAAGCCTGTGGAGTCTTATCCAGATCGTGATTGCTATTTCTACCCAAACGAAGCTGTCGATGAAGGCCAAATCCACTGTCCAGAAGGGTACTATACAGTATTCTTCCCATCCGATATCCATCGCCCGCTACTTGCTGTAAACGATAAGCCTATTAAAATCCGTAAGGTCGTTGTGAAGGTTCACGTATCCCTGCTCGGTGAGTAGTATGAAGCGATATGAAATTATAGGTGTTTTACTAACCCTATTAGGTGCGGTTCTATGGGGCGTATCAGGTGCATCAGTACAGTTTCTAAGCAATTTTAGAGATATGAACTTAGAATGGCTAGTGACCATGCGATTAATTACAGCTGGGCTATTGACTGTACTCTATGCTTGGTTTAAATATGGTAATTCCATCTTTAATGTCTTTCGTAGTTTGAAAGATACAGTAGGTTTAATCATTTGGCGTATTTGGTATGGCCTTATGCCAATATACATACTTTAAATCTATTGCCTTAGCTGGAGCTGGTATTGCGACGGTACTACAATACTTGGCGCCGTCTATGATTATTATTTATTTGCTAGCTCGTTATGGTAAACATCCGTCTAAAGGCGAGATTATTTCCGTTATACTTGCATTAGTAGGCACCATATGCCTGATGGGGAACGACGGCTTATCTATTGAAAGCTTCCCGCTCGCGGTGCTTGTATGGGGGCTACTATCTGCTGTAGGTGTCGCTGTATATAGTCTTTCTCCTGTGGATTTACTATATAAATATGGAACCTTGCCGATTGTAGGCTTCGGTATGCTCATAAGTGGTATTGTTGCTGCCATATTGTTCCATCAACCTAATTCGTATGCGATGTGGGATGTATGGACCGTTATTGGTTGTTTCAATGTTGTCTTTCTTGGGACCATCGTATCCTTTAATGCTTACTTGGAAGGTGTTAAACGAATAGGTGCGGTGCCAGGATCCATCTTATCATCTATTGAACCGATTTCGGCGGCTTTCTTTGGATGGGCTCTTTTGGACAATCAATTTAGTCTATTAGGGCTAATTGGCATGGCCATGATCATTGCCACTGTTATTATTATTGCTTTAGAAAAACGTAAATAATTTATAGATGATTTATTTAGGTTAGCCTATATTGATTTAAACATATCTATAATTTAATGTTAGAGGTTTCATCTCTGCGTATTGCAGAGGTTGGGGCCTCTTTGCTATTATGATACATATTGTGAAAGTATTCGTCATGGAGGGGCGTATGGAGGAAAAACAATGGAAGGGCATGGGCCTTGCCATTATGGGAGCTCTGTTTTGGGGGCTTTCAGGCACATCTGTACAATTTCTTGAAAATGCAAAGCACATCAATGTGGAGTGGTTACTAGAGGCGCGCTTGTTTATCGCAGGGATCTTAACCATTGTATTAGCCTATGTACAAGAGGGGAAGCGTATATTCTCTATCTTTAAAGAGCCGAAAGACATAGGAAAGCTACTGATTTTTGGCATATTAGGGATTGCCATGGTGCAGTATGCGTACTTTAGAGCCATAGCTATTTCAGGGGTTGGGGTGGCTACAGTGCTTCAATATGTAGCACCGACGATGATTATTATTTACCTATTTTTACGGTATTTTAAAAAGCCATCTATACCAGAGCTATTTTGTATTTTGCTTGCTATGGTTGGTACCATTTGTATTGTTATGCAAGAGGGCTTAGATATGTCGTCCTTCAACGAAGAAGCCTTGTTCTGGGGTCTCGTATCAGCGGCCAGTATTTGCATTTATACATTACAGCCCATTGAGCTTTTAAAAACATATGGCACTACGTCTGTTGTTGGTTTTGCCATGTTTATCTGCGGCATCTTGTCTGTTGCCATGTTCCAACAATTTGAATCTGAAGCTATTTGGGATGGTATGATGTGGCTGGGGTTATTTGCCATCATCATACTTGGTACAGTAGTATCCTTTAATGCCTATATGGAAGGGGTAAAACTCATTGGGGCCGTACAAGGTTCTATACTTTCATCCTTAGAACCAATATCCGCTGCCTTATTTGGGTGGGCACTTCTCGGGAATGAATTTACCCTCATCGGTATCTTTGGCACGATCTGTATTATTGCTACTGTGTTTATCATTGCTTGGGATCGTCAACGACAAATTAAGCGAGAAGTGCTAAAAAAATTAAATAAAGAGGAAATTAAAGTGATCTGCGTATGTATGCTTTTTTATTTCTAAAAACCTCAATATAAGTTATAATATATACAAGAATAATTATTGATGTATATAGAAATTTATCATGCTGTGTATATCATCTTATTGGTTGACTATTTAATTAGCTATTTGTGTAGCTCTTCATATAGTTGAAGTATAGGTATCTATTGTATTTTAGGAGGTAAGTATGTCTGTAAAAGATTTCGTACAAAAACGCCGTGAAGCATTAATTGAATTGCGCCGTGATTTTCATAAGTATCCTGAAACTGCTTGGTTAGAATATCGTTCTGCTGCTAAAATCGCGGCAACGCTTATTTCCTTGGGCTATGATGTAGCGTTAGGCGAAGAAGTTCTTGATTTGGATTCTCGTATGGGCTTGCCTAGTAAGGATGTTATGAGTGCTGCTATGGCTCGTGCCATCGATGAAGGTGCTAATCCAGAGCTAGTAGAAAAATTGGGCTTTGGTAAAACAGCGATTGTAGCAACTATGAAGTTCAGTGATGAAGGTCCTGTAGTGGCATTCCGTGTAGATATGGACTCTAATGATGTTATTGAATCTAAAGAGGCTGGACATGCACCTGTTAAGGGTGGCTATCGCTCTTGTCATGATAAAGCGATGCATGCTTGTGGTCATGATGCACATATGGCAATGGGTCTTGGTCTTGCCGAATATGTAGCAGAGCATAAGGATCAATTCAAAGGTACTCTTAAATTGATATTCCAACCAGCAGAGGAAGGCGTGCGCGGTGCTAAAGCAATGGTTAACGCCGGCGTTGTAGATGATGTAGACTACATGTTCGGTTTGCACATTGGCTTCAATGAAAATTATGCAAATTGCTTTGCTTGTAGTAACCATGGCTTCTTAGCTACTACTAAACTAGATGCGGTGTTCCACGGTTATGCTGCTCATGCTGGTAGCTCTCCAGAGAAAGCGAAAAATGCAATGCTTGCAGGTTGTACAGCAGTGCTTAATTTACAAGCCATTGCTCGCCACGGTAAAGGCGCTTCTCGTATGAACGTTGGCATTTGAAAGTGGCACTGGCCGTAATGTAACACCAGATACAGCAGTTCTTAAATTAGAAACTCGTGGGGCTACTACAGAAATCAATGATTACGTAATCGGCCGTGCAGAAACGATTATTAAAGCTGCTGCAGAAATGCACGACTGCTCCTATGAAATTACAAAACAAGGTGAAACTCCATCTTGTCGTATGAGCGATGAATTGGCTCCTGAAATCCAATCTATTATTAAGCCTCTTGGTATCTTTAGAGACGTTCCATTAGATTATAGTGGCGGTGGTAGTGAAGACTGTGCATACTTCTTGAATCGCGTTATTAGCCGCGGTGGCATGGGTACATATATGCTAGTAGGTTCCGCTATCAAAGCTCCACATCACAACCCGCTCTTTGATATCGATGAAGAAGATATGCTTAACGGTGTTATTGCATTAGGAACTATTGCAGCTCACTATTTGAAATAATATAGATTGTGAGGTTTGTTATGATTCAACGGGATCGCTTAGTTAACGATTTTGAAGCTATGTCGCAGTTTACTGCACCTGGTGAAGGTATTAATCGCCTTGCTTTCACCGATGCAGACTGGGCAGGTCGCCAATATATAATAGACCGCATGGTTGACGCAGGCTTAACTGTAGAAACAGACGGTTTTGGGAATGTCATTGGCTATAAGGTTGGTAAGAATCCTGACTTGCCTGTTGTTATGGCTGGTTCTCATACGGACAGTGTTCCGAATGGTGGCAATTATGACGGCGTGGTCGGCGTGTTATCCGCCATTGAAGTGATTCGCAGCATGAATGATGATGGTTTTGAACACGATCATACGATTGCTGTTGTGTCCTTTATGTGTGAAGAGTCCGGACGCTTTGGGGATTCTACATTAGGTAGTAAGGCGATGCGCGGTGCGTTGACAGTACAAGACTTACATCGATTAAGAGATAAACAAGGTACTTCCTTATACGAGGTTTTGAAAGGTCGCAATTTAAATCCAGATGAAATTGAACAGGTGGAATACAAGCGACCTGTAAAATCTTTTACAGAAATTCACATCGAGCAAGGTAAGGTGCTAGAGCACGAACAGAAACGTATTGGCATTGTCACTGGGATTGCAGCACCAGAACGGTTTTATGTGACCATTCGTGGTAATGCTGATCATAGCGGTGCTACACCGATGAATTTGCGCCATGATGCGCTCTGTGGGGCGTCCAAAATTATCCTTGGCATCGAGGAAATCGCCGCTATGCAAGAGGAACCTCCCGTAGTAGGCACCGTCGGTATTGTAGAGGTTACACCGGGGGTGATGAACGTCATTCCTGGCGTGGTGAAACTAGGCGTAGATATTCGTAGTATCTCTGAGGTTGCCCGCAATTCGGTAGTGACATTAATTAAAGAATTTATCGATGTTACTGCAGAAAAACGTGGCTTATCTTATACGATTGAACCTGTTGCACAAAATCATCCGGTAGCGATGCATCCTGCTATGATTAGAGAAATAGAAGAGATTGTTACATCATTAGGCGTAGAATATATGGCTCTTCCGAGCGGCGCTGGTCACGATGCTATGCACTGGGCTGATGATGTGCCAACGGGAATGATCTTTATTCCATGCCTTAATGGTATCAGTCATAATCCGGCGGAATTTGCTGAAATGGATGATATTGTAACGGGCGCAGAGGTCCTTGATAAAGTGCTTAGAAAGCTTAGTTTGGAAGACACAAAACTTGTATAGTGTGTAGCATGGTTTTGTGAGATATTTTGTGTATAACAGTAGAAATGATTGACTTTGTTTCTACTGTTTTTACATATAGGAGAAAATATAATATGGTTATTGCAGGTATTGTTATCGTAGTAGCGACCTTCATCGCTATTATTAAAAAGTTTGAAACGCGGCTCGTGTTATTATTGTCGGGCCTATTGATGTGTTTTATTGGTGGTAATCTAGGGGCAGGTACGACGGCTTTTGTAAAAGAACTGACAAACCCAGGTCTTGTGCCGACGATTTGTACTGTTCTTGGTTTTAGTTATGTTATGGAATACACAAAATGTACGGAGCATATGGTGTATTTCATCTCTGCTGGCCTTAAAAAGATGACTAAGATCATCATCCCTGGCGCCGTTATTATTACGTTCTTAATCAACATTGCGTTACCAACAGCGGCAGGCTGTGCGGCGGCGGTAGGTGCTCTATTAATCCCAGCGCTTATTCGCTCTGGCGTACATCCAGCAATGGCAGGTTCTGCTATTTTCTTAGGTACTTGGGGTAGCTCCTTGAGCCCAGGCCTTATGTTTAACCCTCAAGTAGCACAGCTAGCAGGTGTAGATGTAATGACAGTTATTGCAAGCTTCTCTATGCAAGCCATGATTGGCATCGTAGTAGCCGCAATCTTACTAAATATCGTAGCTATTGTTAAGAAAGAGCATACAGGGTATGTGATGAAAAATGATTCTACTGAGGACAGTAAAGAGTTTAAAGTAAATTATTTCTACGCTATTATTCCTATTATTCCGCTTGTATTGCTTGTATTAGGCAGTAAGCAAGTGGCCGTAATTCCTGAGGTTTCCGTTCCTGTATCTATGCTCATTGGTACAGCGATTGGTATCGTAGCGGTTCGCCCTAATGTAACAGAAGCGGTGAAGAAGTTCTTCCGCGGTACTGGCGATGGTATGTGTGATGTAGTAGGTCTTATGGCTGCTGCAGCATGTTTCACAGCTGGTATGCAACTTATCGGTCTTACTAATGCTCTTATTGATGGCATGAAGAACTCTCAACAAATCGCTCAAATCGGTGCGGCCTTTGGACCATTCTTATTGGCTGTTATCTCTGGATCTGGTAATGCAGCAGCTCTTGCCTTTAACGGTGCTGTAACACCACACGCAGCAGACTTTGGGTATGGCATTATGGAACTTGGCTCCATGGCGCAAATCGGTGCAGGTATCGGTCGTAGTATGAGTCCCGTAGCAGGCGCAGGTATTATCGTTGCTGGTATTGCAGGAATCAATCCTATGGAAATGGCAAAACGCAATGCTGTACCATGTATCATTGCTACAGTTGTGATTATGCTATTATTACTATGATTAGATTAAAATATAGCTGTAAAACTATAAATTCATAAATCACAGGTGTATTAAAGACGTTAAATCTTAGAATATATAATAAAAGAACCCTATTTTGACATAAAAACTGCACCTCCAAAAAAATTGTGTCCAATTTTTTTGGGGTGCAGTTCAATCATGATAGGGTTCTTTTTTTATATCTTTGTATTAGGGTTATAGGACAAAAAGTGTTGCTATTAATGCCGATGGAACTAGTTAAATACTAGCTCCATCGGCATTTTATCTTTTTGAGTAACTTTTACATATAGGACAAAAAGTGTTGCTAAAAAGTCTGAAACTCCTTGATTTTACTGACTCAAATGAGGTTTTATCTTTCTAAAGAGATATATTTTTTAGAAGGAGTATAATTATGAAACTAGTCAGATGCCCTAATTGTGGTTTCGTCTGTAAGAGAAATGGTAAAACAAATGCGGGTTCTCAACGTTGGTATTGTAATCAATGTTCTTACTCATTCACAAATAAAGTGAATAAAACTAACAATAATTTACAGATATTTTTGGATTGGTTATTTGGTAAACACACACAGTTAGATATGGCTGGCGATGGACGTTCATTTCGTAGAAAAACATCACAGTTTTGGGAGCTTTGGCCATTACCACCAAAAGTTGAATCATCAAGTAGTGTGGTATTTGTTGATGGTATTTATTTAGCTAGAAATGCTTGTATTTTAATCTGTTGTAATGAGACGCATGTCTTAGGCTGGTATGTTTGTAGATATGAGCATTCTAAGGCTTGGGAGGCTTTATTACGACGTATTTCATCACCTATAGTAGTTATATCCGATGGTGGTACCGGCTTTCAAAAGGCATTAAAAAAAGTTTGGCCGAAAGCCAAACTACAAAGATGCTTATTTCATGCATTTCAACAAGTAAAACGCTATACAACAATACGTCCTAAAACGATTGCTGGTTGTGAGTTATATGGAATTGCAAGGGATTTATTAACAATACACACGCAAGATCATGCTATAAAGTGGGTACAAAACGTTATGTCATGGAAAGTACGACATAGAGTATTCCTATCAGAAATAACAGTTGATGAAAATGGTACGATACGACCTAAACATGAACGACTTATAAAAGCAGAAAATTCCTTAGTTAAATTGATTAACAAAAGATGTTTATTTACTTACTTAGATGCATCGTTAACATGTGCCTGCCCAGCTACTAATAATCGTATAGAAGGTGGTGTAAATGCTCAGTTACGCACTATGTTACGTAATCATAGAGGAATGTCTATTGAAAGACGAATAAAAGCGGTGTTCTGGTGGTGCTATATGCACTCACCAAACCCGCTTTCTAATGCAGAAATACTTAAGGTTATGCCGACCAACAAGAGTATTTCTGATATATATCATACCATACATGAACAATCTAGGTTAGAAGCTTCTATTCCGACTTGGGGTGATGCTATTGTTTGGAGTGATTTGCATAATTATGATCGCCTATTTACCAATCTTTGGGACTAAAATAGCAACACTTTTTTTGTCCTATAACCCTTGTATTATTTAAGTTTGAAGCCAATCCAGAGAGCGGAAATAATAAATAATCCACCGCTAACCCAGAATAGGGTAGTAAAGCCTAGCCATGCCATAAGGCTAGCACCACCAATAGATCCTAAGAAATAACCAAAAAAATAAACAAGACTGATTATAGGAAAATACTTGGCCGGTAAATTCTCGAGGTGTTTTTTTGAAGATAGGTAAGTGTTTAAGGCAGGTAACATGCCACCTAAACCAAAAACCTTGTAGGAATCTGATTATTGCAAGTTGATATACATCAGAAACATAGGCTTGAGGGATATTTAGAATCCCTACATAAATAAGCGATACTACTAATACTTTACGTGGCCCAATTTTGTCGACTAATTTACCTAGTGGAGAACTACTCATAAGTTGTGCAATACCCATAGCGGAGAATACAGCGCCTGCAATAAATGCTAGATTTTTCTGTATCACTAGGAACGATTCCCTTAATATATACAGAGATAACAGGTTGTAAGGACATGATGCATATTGCATAGATAAAGGACGCTACACATAATGCGACAATACTATTAAATTCCGGTATTTGCTCTTTCAACTTACGGATGGAAAGTTTTTTAGAATTCGGTTGTGGTACATAATTTTCATGGATAAATATAGTAGCCAGCACACCAGATAAACCCATGAGCGCACCGACGATGATGAAGTCGTTGCGAATGCCTACTGTATCTGCAATATATCCACCCAATAAAGGCCCTATTAGTGAACCAGCAAGATTAGCAGACGCTAATAGTCCTAAGGCCCAACCTGTCCGCTCAATAGGTGATTCTGAAGCTATTAATGTAATTGATGCCGAGTAAAAGCCACTTACTAGACCTTGGATAAGCCGTATTAAAACAACCCCTTCAGGTGTAGTTTGAAAAGCAATTAATATATTGCATAATGCCATGCCAAAGCTAGATCGTATTAATGTAATTTTACGACCTTTTTGGTCGGCAACACGCCCCCAAAATGGTGCTGCTAAGCAAACGATAATATAGGTGGCACCTGTGGCTAACCCAGACCATAAGGACATAGCTTCTGGTGTTTGTACGCCTAAATCATGAAAGTATAAAGGCAAAATTGGAGCTAACTGGCTTACACCAAAGGCTGTACAGAATACACAGACTAAACTGATGTACACCGTTCGTTTCCACGTTTCCAAAGTATCCCTCCTTTAGTCTTGTAATATATTTATAGCTCATGTATAGCTATAAAACCTAATAGTCTCATTTTTTCTTTAGTCTAGTCTTTTACTTAATAACTTTAGTCTAGTTTTTCTTAATACTAAATAATTAACTATTAGTCTTTCTTTTTAACTTCTTCCCAATCGCTTAAGTCCGGCAGTTTATTGCTTGCTATAGATTCTTGGATCCAGTAATTAATGGAGGTTAAGTTGCTAGAATCCCGTTCAAAGCCATATACAATCTCGTCTCCTATGTCGTCTTCTGTAGTGATATAGAGGCGAATGTGTAAGTTTTTACCTTTTCCGCGCTCGATGAAGTAGCTAATACCCGGATCGTCGAGGTTAGATGGGCGAACCGCAATGATATCATACTTGCCATTGGCTACGCCTTCTAAGGCATCCTTAATCATTTGATTGGAAAGTTCATATTGATTGAGGTAGAAGATATCGTTGTCGCAAGTTAATACGTATTCTCGAGGTGGCGTAGTATTTGTACTGTTTCTCCCAGCTTTCATCAATCACAGGCAATGTAGCATTATCATAGAATTCTTTAATTAAACCGAGACCTTCAGAAATAGACATCTCCTTATAGTCTCTTATTTCATATATCATAGGCTCCAAGGTTTCATCACATTCCGCAGGATCCTCGCTGTAGCCGTATAGATAGATAGTACAAGTGTTCTTATCTTCATTGTGGAACATAACGATACTGTACACATCGTAAATTACGTTTTCTATGGATTGGCGATTATCGTAGATGATAAAGCTGAGATATTTTTGTGTATCCCATTCGCGCTCGATAAACGGCCAGTCGTATTTATTGGTGCGCCAACCAGTAGTAGAATTCTCGAAGATTTCTAATACATCAACGGAGTTTTGAGGCCATGCAGGGGGCATAGGATTACATGTTGTAGAAGATTGCGTTATTCCTTCTTTGTACTGATAATGTCCATCAACGAGTTCAAAGGCCTCTAATCGCTCAGAGGCTTCGTCAGGAATTACCAACGGCTCACCAGTACCTAACCAATTATCGTTTCTTGTGTTGAGACGTTTGATGCTTTCACGAGCATGCTCGTAAAACGTAACGGCTTGGTCTAAATCAGGTTCTTTTGTAATGGCACCAATTTCGTAGCAATAGCCGGCGGCCAGTTGCCATAGATGGTCCGCATAGTCATAACTACCGTATCTATCGAAACATTTGCTAGCCTGATTGACGCACTCTATGGCGGTTCTTATAGCAGGGGTATTACCTTTTTTAAAAGTAAATACATAAGCGAGGTACGGCCAAATAGCGTCGAGAGTGTAAATAGCTGGTTGTTGCAATAAGTGAGCGATGCGAGACCAGTCTTGAGACTGACCATCGATATTCAATGTGCGAAGAATGATGGCCTGCATGGTAGCATAAGCGTGGTCGTTAAAGTCTAAATAATCTGGGCTTATAGCAGCACGCTCGTAATATCTGAGGGCCTTTTGAATATCCTGAGGGATTCTTTTGTTAGACTCACATGGTTTTGCATAGTATTCGGCAGCTTCACGCAAACACATGCCATTATTCATGGCGGCACCGCGCTCAAAATATTCGAGCGCTCGTTCATGCTCCCCGCGAGACTTACAAATATCGCCAGCTAAATACATCATGAGTGGCAAACCTGCTGCAGCCCCTTCAAAAATGACTTGTTCTTCCATTACACTATTATTTTGCTCTATATAGGTAATGCGCAAGTTGCGGTATGCAATAACAAGGCCTGCTTCGGCGGATTTACGCAACCATTGCTGAGCAATGGCAGTTACTTTATTTGCGAATCTACGTTGATCTGCTTGGGCAAACAAGCCTTTTAAGAAACGGATAAAGGTAGATGGTTCACCTTCATTAGCCACCTTTTGAGCCGATGGTAAGATGTGGTAATCCCCCCCATTGGAATACATTGGCAATGGCGTAGGCACAGTAGGAACAACCCTTTTGGGCCCCCTCATAGACGCGCTGGAAGGCTTGGTCCTTTGTCATAGGCAACTCTTTTTCAATAGTTGGTGTAAGGGCACCAGAGGTACGCATAGCTTGTAAAATAGCGATGGCACTGCCTTTGCGAATAGCCGTATGTAAATAACTATACGCCTTTGTGTCATCCTCAGGAAAGCCTGCTTCAATCCAGGTGAACTGAGGGCCAGAATAGACGCGTGCCAAAATAGCGTACACATCGCCAATACCTGGAATCTTTTGGCCTTCCTCGTCAAGTTTCACAAGGGCGTCAAGCTCAGCCTTACCCTCCCAAGCGATATCTTTATTACATTGATGGAATATTTTATTGAAAGACTGCTGTATTTGATCAGTAAAATAAAAACTCATGCTCTCTCCTCCGCATAATAATCAGTAGAAGCTGATAACATATGTAATTTCAGTATACTATTAGTGTTTAGAGGAAAACAATATAAATATTCTAGATTTCGCGACTGCTTGAGAGAGGATGTATTCAATTTTTAGTTATTTGTATTAGAATAAATTAATATAAGAATTAATGAAATATAAATAGTAAAGGGTACATATCAGAATGATGAGACAGCTTTTTATATTCTGAATTAATAAAGTTTAAATTTGAATTATTATCTTTAATTCAATGGTTAAAGACAATAAATTTATTTTCAATCAATATACAGACATACCTTTCTATAAACTTATTGGTGTTTATTGGTATAGGAATAAATATCTTTGTTTTATCTACTCTTCCGGAGATAGTATATACTCAAGAAATTTATGACATTATATATTATGTGGGCACAGTTATTTATGTTCTTTTTGTAGCTTTTACAAATTATGCTAGCTTGAATTATTATAAAAAAGAGCAATTTAATTGGTTAAATATTATAATTACTGTGCTTTTACTATTGATATTATTGGGTGGAAAGCATTTTGACCTTTCTTACGGAAAAGCTATTTTTGAGTCCAACAATATTATATTATGGGGCGTTGATGTACCAGATTTATTCTATCCATGTCTTTTGTGTTCAATGTTGTTGTTTTCTGTAGTACCGAGGAAACTTTGGTTAAGAGATAATAATGTTGAACTTAAGGGAATAATTTTTGATAATAAGGTTATAGATGTACTCTGGGGTGAGCATAATGATTTAACTACATCTCAAATTAAAGCTATAAACTCTTTTTATAGTCGCCAAGATAAAAGGTCTCTTTTAACAGATCTTTATAAAAGCATATTAATTGACGGTCTTTGGCCTAATGGACGAAGCACAGTTCGTCAATGGAATCTTTTTAATGTATATTTAGCGTTTATAATATACAATATGATATTAAATTATAATATCGAAAACTATGCTCTGCGATATGCTTTATACGTTTATCTTATATATACTATTATCATCATGATCTTTAGACGTTTGAGAGATAGCAATAGTAGTATATTTTTGGATTATTGGCTTATTTCTCCCTATTAGCAATATATATGTATTGTATTTGTTGTATAATAAAACCTCTGCGTTATATGATAAAAGAAAGTAACAGTATTTTTTATTATGCATTATGATACATAAAATATGGAGATATGAGATTGTATGTTAAAGATCTTTCTATGGCTGAACAACAATCAGAAATTAAAACTTCTTGACTTTCATTCTATAGAAACATTATAATCAGATTATAATTTTATACTCGCCTAAAAGAAACCGATGAGGTGGAGATAAAAATAGGAAATGCACTCACAGAGAGCGGGATTAGCTGAGAACCCGTAGTACGCAGCTTATTAAATGGACCACCGAGGGCGCATGGAAAAGAATGAATTTCATTCCTAGTATGGTGCGACGTCACACGAGCGTTAGTCGTGAGGGATATGTTAGTATCCTGCGAAAGGGGAATGCGTTGCATTCAAACAAGGTGGTACCGCGATTTATAGCATAATACAAGTATTTTCTAATAATTGTATAAGAATAGAACTATAGACTCGTCCTTGACGTTACATTGTCATGGGCGAGTTTTTTTATTGGTAAACGCCAGATGGAGGTTCTCATGATTTTCCCTAGTCTTGACCGTGTGAAAGCTATCGCACCGGGCTACGATATCGTGCCTGTATATATGGAAATTTTATCCGACGTACGCACACCGATTAGTGTGTTGAAAGCATTAAAACAAGTGAGCAGTCATACGTACTTGCTTGAAAGTGCGGATAATAGTAATCATTGGGGTCGTTACTCCTTCTTGGGCTACGATCCTAAGATTGAGCTCTTCTGCAAAAACCATCAAATGACTATCAAAGACGGTACAACGCGTACCTTTGAATGCTCTGACCCAGCTGCAGAAATCCGCAATATTTTGAGCCAATACAAAAGCCCTCGCTTAGAAGAATTACCAACCTTTACAGGTGGCTTTGTAGGGTACTTTGCTTGTGAATATATCCGCTATATTGAGCCAACCCTCGATTTCCCAACGCCAGATGATGACTCTGCGATGGTAAACGATGTAGACCTTATGCTCTTTGATAAGGTAATCGCATTCGACCATTATAAAAATAAAATCTACTTAATTGCTAACATTAGCACAAACGATTTAGAACGTAACTACAATAAGGCTGAGCTTGAACTTAAAGTACTAGCTGATCTTGTAGTAAATGGTAAAGAGGCGGACATTCCAAAAGGCATCCTTAAAACAGAGTTTACCTCTGAGTTTACAAAGGATGAGTTTGAAGCAGTTGTTAAAAAGACACAGTATTACATTAAGGAAGGGGATATCTTCCAATGTGTTGTATCTAATCGTCGTGAAGCTGAGTTTGAAGGTAGCTTGTTAAATGCATACCGTGTATTGCGTACGTTGAATCCATCTCCATATATGTTCTACTTATCTGGTGGCGATGTAGAGCTTACAGGTGCCTCTCCAGAAACATTGGTAAAATTAACAGACGGAAAAATGTACACCTTCCCAATTGCAGGCACTATGCGCCGCGGTAAAAACGAAGCAGAGGACCTCGCTATCGAGGAAAAACTCATTAATGACGAAAAAGAGTTGGCTGAACATAACATGCTCGTTGACCTTGGCCGTAACGACTTAGGTAAAATTTCTAAATTTGGTTCCGTAAAAGTAGAGGCGTTACACATGTTGCAACGTTTCTCCCATGTCATTCACATTACATCTACTGTAAGCGGTGACATTCAAGATGGTAAAGATGCTCTCGATGCTATCGGTGCTACATTGCCAGCAGGTACTTTGTCCGGAGCTCCTAAAATTCGTGCCATCGAGATTTTACATGAACTAGAAAAAAGCCCGCGCGGTGTATATGGCGGTGCTGTAGGTTACATCGATTTTTCCGGTAACATGGACGTATGTATCGGCATCCGCATGGCTATGAATAAAGGCGGTAAGGTCTATGTTCGCGCTGGCGCTGGTATCGTTCGCGATAGTGTTCCTGCTAGTGAATATAACGAAACCTTGATGAAAGGCCAATCTATGATTTCCGCAATTACAGATGCACAGGAGGTAGAATAATGGTACTCCTTATAGATAATTACGATAGCTTCTCCTTTAATTTATACCAATTAGTAGGCTCTATCGATCCAGATATTAAAGTCATCCGCAGCGATGAATTAACAGTTGAAGAAATCCGCGCATTGAAACCAGACTATGTGATACTTTCACCAGGACCTGGCAGACCAGCTGATGCGGGCGTATACGAAGACCTATTGCGCGAATGCAAAGGCGAATTCCCAATCCTCGGCGTATGCCTTGGTCACCAAGCCATCGGCGAAGTATTTGGTGGCACCGTTTCCTATGCAAAACAAGTGATGCACGGCAAACAAAGCGTAGCGAAACAAGTACACCCGTCCAAAATCCTTAAAGGCGTACCAGAACAATTTGAAGTGGCACGCTACCACTCCTTGGCGATTGTAGACGAAACAATCCCAAGCGAACTCATCGTCACATCCGTTACAGACGACGGCGAAGTAATGAGCGTAGAACACAAAGACTACCCAATCTACGGCGTGCAATTCCATCCGGAATCCATCATGACGCCAAACGGGGAACAAATGATTCGCAATTTCCTAGAAATAACTACTGTTTTGTATTCGAGGGACTATTACTAGTTACTAGAACGATAAGGCAGAAATAAGGTCTCTCGGAACTCCAAGTGGCCAACGCCCCACTACGTGGGGCCGCCAAGTCGTTCCTTAAGACCTTATTTCCTGCCAACTCAATCTTGGCAATACCTATAATAGCCCCTCTACAATACATATATCGAACAGTAACTATATTTTTCTAAAGAAATATGCGAACAAGAACCCCTAATATAAGAAAAAGGTGGTGCGTAGCACCACCATTCCCACTCGCCCGATAAAGGGATGACCTGTGCGTTACTCCATATAATGCGCAGGATCATTTAAGAGATATTGAGTTGTTGTTCATTTTATTGTGCGTGTGACAGTGAGTAGGGCATATAAAAGATTAAGTGTCCTAGTGTTTATGTGAGTTCACGGGGTTCTAGGCCCGACTTTGGCCCTGCGAAGGCCGTAGGCCGTAGTCAGACCCGGCCAGTGGAGGGCATAGGTCCACGTGAATCACATGTAGTATTAAGGTAGGTATATGCCCTATTAACGTGGAACCAAAGAAAATGAACAACAAGTAAGGAGCTATAAAATGATTAAAGACGCATTATATGCAGTAACGCATGGTCAAGATTTATCCTACGACCTTGCTAAAGATACAATGAACAAGATTATGAGCGGTGATGTAGCCGAGGTGCCTATGGCGGGTTTCTTGTGCGCTTTGGCTGCAAAGGGCCCTACTGTAGATGAGGTTACAGCCTTTGCTGAGGTTATGCGCGAGAAAGCAGGTTCTGTGCCTCATGAAGGTACTGTTGTGGAAATCGTAGGTACTGGCGGCGATGAGGCTAATACATTCAACATTTCTACTACGTCTGGTTTTATCATTTCTGCCGCAGGTATTCCTGTAGCAAAGCATGGTAACCGCAGTGTATCCAGTAAATGTGGTGCTGCTGATTTGATCGAAGCATTAGGCGCTAAATTAGAGCTTAATGGTGAACAAAACGAGGCAGTTCTCAACAAAGCTAATATGTGCTTCATGTTTGCCCCTGTATACCACCAAGCTATGAAATATGCAGGCCCTGTACGTAAAGCGTTAGGCGTTCGTACGGTGTTCAACATCCTTGGACCATTGGCTAATCCAGCAGGCGCTACTGTGGAGTTGATGGGCGTGTACGATAAATCTTTAGTAGAGCCATTGGCTCGCGTATTGGCTAATCTTGGCGTTAAACGTGGTGCAGTTGTACACGGCTTCGATGGCCTTGATGAAATTACGGCTACCAACAAAACGTACGTATGCGAAATTAATAATGGTACTTTCACAAGCTACGAATTCGATCCTAAGGAATATGGTTTTGAATACGCAGATAAAACTGAGCTTGAAGGTGGTGACGCTGCGGTAAATGCTGAGATTACTCGCCGCGTTCTCGGTGGTGAACAAGGCGGTAAACGCACGGCGGTTCTTCTTAACGCAGGCATGGCCATTTATCTTGCAAAAGAGGGCCTTACTTTATCAGAGGGCATTGAAGAGGCGAAAAACATGATCGACTCTGGTAAGGCTCTTGCCACAATGGAACAGTTTGTGAAAGCAACCCAAGAGGTATAACCATTGATTTTAGATAAGATTATAGAGGCTACCAAAATTCGGGTAGCCCAAGAAAAACAGGTGGAATCGCCTGAGGCTGTAAAAGTAGCGGCGTTGGCGTTACCATCTGATACAGGATTTCCTTTTGAAGCAGCCCTTCGTCAGCAAGACTTTAACTTCATTTGTGAAGTAAAGAAGGCATCTCCATCTAAGGGCATCATTGCTGAGCACTTTCCCTATTTAGATATCGCCAAAGAATATGAAGTGGCTGGTGCTGCGGCTATCTCTGTATTAACAGAGCCAGACTTCTTTAAAGGTGATAAAAAATATTTGCAAGAAATTGCAAGTACTGTCAAAATCCCTGTCCTTCGTAAGGACTTCATCATCGATGAGTACCAAATCTACCAAGCAAAACTGTGGGGCGCTAGTGCGATCCTCTTGATCTGTGCATGTTTAGATGTGCCTACGTTAACAAATTCCGTGAGTTAGCCGATTCTCTTGGTTTGTCCTCCTTAGTAGAGGCTCACGACGAGCACGAAGTACAAATGGCCATCGATTGTGGGGCACGCATTATTGGTGTTAATAACCGTAATTTGAAAGACTTTACTGTAGACGTACAAAATAGTGTGCGCTTACGTAATCTCGTTCAAGACGATGTGATCTTTGTATCTGAAAGCGGTTTAGAAACACCAGAGGATATCCAAGTGTTGCGGGATAACAATATTGGAGTAGCCTTGATGGGTGAAACTTTCATGCGTTCTCCTAACAAGGTTGAGAAATTGGCATATCTCTATGGGGCCACATATTATACGCCTAAGGTTAAGATGTGCGGCATTTCTAAGGTGGAAACGATCCCTGCTATAATCGATGCTAAGCCTGATTATATGGGCCTTGTATTTGCATCGAGCAAACGGCAAGTGACTGTAGAGCAAGCTAAACACTAGTGGAAGAACTCCATAAACAATACGTAAAAATATATGGTGCAGTTGAAGTGCCAATGAATGCTGAAACAGCACAAGATAGTAAGGAATTTGTCCAAGAAAATCCTAATTTTGAGAATATTAAAACGGTAGGCGTATTCGTAAACGAAACGATAGAAAACCTACTTAAGATTGCTGAAGAAGTCAAACTTGATGTGATTCAACTTCATGGCGATGAAGATGAGTCTTTCATCCAAATATTAAAAGAACAGTCTAATGTAGAGGTTTGGAAAGCTGTTCAAGTCCGTAGTGCTGCAGATACAGAAAAATGGATTGATAGCAGTGCCGATATGCTTTTATTTGATGCATACCACAAAGACGAACGGGGCGGCACAGGCGAAGTATTCGACTGGTCATCCTTAGATGAGTTTGAACGACCATTTATGCTTGCAGGCGGTATCGATAGTACCAATGTGGCCCGTGCCATCCGTACGGTTCGCCCTTATGGCCTCGATATTAGCAGCGGCATTGAAACAAATGGCGTGAAAGACGATGAAAAGATGAAAGCTTTCACCAACATCGTAAGAACAATAGCCCTGTCATAATATGACACATTAGCAGGAATGATATATAGAAAGGTAAGTTATATGAGTGAACAAAGACATGGTTATTTTGGCTCCTTTGGTGGCCAATTTATGCCAGAAACATTGATGAATGCAGTCATCGAATTGGAAGAGGCGTACAACAAGTACAAAGATGATCCTGAATTCGTACGCGAACTTGAGGATTTACATAAAAAATATACAGGCCGTCCATCCCTTTTATACTATGCAGAACGCATGACCGAGGATCTTGGGGGCGCTAAAATCTATTTAAAACGGGAAGACTTGAACCACACTGGTTCCCATAAGTTGAATAACGTAATTGGTCAAATGTTATTGGCAAAACGGATGGGTAAAAAGCGCGTTATCGCTGAAACTGGTGCAGGCCAACACGGTGTTGCAACTGCGACTATTGCGGCATTGATGGGCATGGAGTGCGAGGTATACATGGGTGCAGAGGATTGTGAACGTCAAGCGCTCAACGTATATCGCATGCAATTGCTCGGTACAAAGGTACATGCTGTAACTAGCGGTACTAGCACGTTGAAAGATGCCGTATCTGAAGCAATGCGCGAATGGACAAACCGTATGTCCGATACGCACTATGTATTGGGCTCCGTAATGGGTGCGCATCCATTCCCTATGATTGTTCGCGACTTCCAATCCATCATCAGCCGTGAAGCTCGTGAGCAAATTCTAGAAGCGGAAGGTAAATTGCCAGCAGCTGTTATGGCTTGCGTAGGCGGTGGCTCTAATGCGATGGGCATGTTCTATCACTTCATCGACGACGAAGGTGTGCGCCTCATCGGTTGTGAAGCGGCAGGTCGTGGCATCGACACAGAGGAACATGCAGCGACAATTGCGAAGGGCTCTGTGGGTATCTTCCATGGTATGAAATCTTATTTCTGCCAAGACGAAGACGGCCAAATCGCTCCTGTATATTCTATCTCTGCAGGCCTTGATTATCCTGGTATCGGCCCTGAACATGCGTACTTGTACGCTAGCGGTCGTGCAGAATACGTGCCTGTAACGGACGACGAAGCAGTAGATGCTTTCGAATACTTGTCTCGCCTAGAAGGCATTATTCCAGCTATCGAGAGTGCTCATGCAGTGGCGCATGCTCGTAAATCGCTCCTACTATGAACAAGGACGATATCATTATTATTTGTTTATCTGGTCGTGGCGACAAAGACGTGGCCGCTATGGCGAAATATAGAGGGGTGGATCTTCATGAGTAAAATTAAAGACGCTTTCGCAAAGGGCAAGGCATTCATCCCGTTCATCAGTGCTGGTGACCACGGTATCGAGACTACAGAACGTTATATTCGCGTTATGGTGAAAGCCGGTGCGGACATGGTAGAAATCGGCATTCCCTTCTCCGATCCAACGGCGGAAGGTCCAGTTATCCAAGAAGCGAGCACACGCGCTCTCTCTACAGGCGTAAAAATCAACGATATCTTTGATATGGTTCGCCGTTTACGTACGGGCGATGATGCGGTGACGATTCCACTCGTATTCATGACCTATTTGAACCCGATTTACGTATTTGGTCGTGAGAAATTCTTTACCCTCTGCGAAGAGGTGGGTATCTCTGGCGTTATCGTGCCAGATATGCCATTTGAAGAAAAAGGCGAACTAGCGAGCATTGCTAATAAACACGGCGTTGAAGTAGTATCCTTGATCGCTCCAACGTCTGAGAACCGCATTGAAATGATTGCTAAAGACGCAGAAGGCTTTATCTACTGCGTATCTTCCCTTGGTGTTACAGGTATGCGTAGCGAAATCAAGACGGATATTAAATCCATCGTTGAAACGGTTCGCAAATACACAGATATCCCTGTAGCGGTTGGTTTTGGCATTTCTACACCAGACCAAGCAGAGGCTATGGCGCGCGTATCTGACGGTGCCATCGTAGGCTCTGCCATCGTTAAAATCGTTGCAGAACACGGCGAAAATGCAGACCAAGCATTATTTGATTACGTACAATCTATGAAACAAGCTGTTCAAAAGGCTGGCGCATAATAGGGTTACCTTATATAATAGAGGCAACAAGTAAAAATAGGACCTATCATCATGATAGGCCCTATTCTTATATGCAGAGTATTATGCACGCAATTATATAGTATTACGAAAATGTTTATAGTAGTGTTTTTGGAGGTCGTATGCAACGATGTACACGTTGTGGTAAAGAAGGGCCAGATGAACAAGCCGTCTGTTTACGTTGTGGCGGGAATATGGGGCCCTTAGGTGGTCCTATTTATACAAATGTGCACCGCCAAACAGGTGTAACCATTGTAGATTTTGAACGATATAACATGGGGTATAAGGATAACTTTATCAATACCTATCTCATACAGTGGACCGTTATCAGTGGTCGTTCTTCGCGGGGAAACTATTGGCGATTTATGCTTGTTATAGCACTTCTATGGGCTCTTATGTACATGGTATGTGCTCTTATCGGTTGGGCCAATGCAGATGATTCAGATCAATTTATTGCCTGGGTTTCTTAGTTTTTATAATGCTTGTTTTTACAATCATTCCAGTTGTTAATATTACGATTCGTCGTCTTCACGATGTGAATCAATCGGGTTGGCTGGCACTGCTTATGTTAGTGCCTGTCATTGGTCCATTAGTTTTATTAAATTGGACGGTGAAAGCAGGGGACCTAGAGGAAAATCGCTTTGGGAAACCGCAGTATACTGAGCCTGTCGATGAAAACTTGAGTGCTCGATTAGATATTTCTACAAGTCCCACTCGTTCTACGGATCGTACGATGATAGCTGTACTCCTTGTGAGTATGGCCCTTGCGTGGTATGGCAATTATAATATTGCAGAAGGCGTATTCAATGTCATTCGAGGTGGAGAGTTTAAAGCTGCTGCTAGATACTCTAAGAAGATAAAGTCTGAAGAAAAGTCTTATGGCCTTGAGGCTCGAATCTCTGTGGAGCGTTTCTTTGAAGAGGTCGTTAATGAGCGTTTTAGAGATGCTCATGCTCGTCTTGGCGGGGCCGAACGGGAGAAGTATCCAACCAAAGAAAGCCTTGCTAAAGCCTATGAAGGTGTGCGCCGCGTAGACTACGATAAACTGGAAGTCATAGCTGACTCAAAGGATGAAGTGCAAATCGCCTTTGCTATTATAATGAGCGGCAAAAAAGATGGGGTACCATTTACTGAGCGTCGCAGTGGCACCATGATATTGCGACCTAATAAATATACACAATTCCAAATCGTAGAAATTAGGGAAAAATAATTATTATACTGATTAGTGGAGACTATACAGTTTATAACTCTTACCAGAATCTCTATGTTTTAAACTAACAAATCTATATAAACGTTTACAACAAAAGGACGTTATACAATGTATAACGTCCTTTTGTTAGTTAGTTTAGTTATGTCTTATATAATCAGCAGGAACTGATTATGAAAGGGGCTTAGTCATATAATTGTCTTCTCTATAATAAGTTGCACGAATTTTAGTTGTAAAAAATCTAATTAAAGTATAGAGAAATTTAATGAAGGTATGATGAATAAAATAGGTTGATACATCATAGTATAATAAGATTATCTATGTTTGTATATTATCTAAAATTATAGTAGGAGTTTTATGAAACAGAGAGTATATGAGATCCTCTATCGTGAGCTAGTGGAAAACTACGCGAACAGTAAGGGACGAACGAATACAGCCGATTTTTGGCTAACCATAAGTGCCATATCCTTTATATATGGTTTAATTACATGCATTACAGGCCTTGTAAGCTATATACCGTATGGATATCTTTATGCCGTATCCTTCGGTGGAGGCATATTAATCGTCCTATCTATCTTATTGTGCTTGCCTATAATTATGCTCATGGCGAGACGATTGCGAGACTCTAATAATGATCCGATGTTGATTATTTTACTGTTGGTTCCTATCTTAGGCTGGCTTGCTTTATTGTATCTATTGTGCAAACGGACATCGCCAATCCAAAATCGACGAGATATATCTAACAACGATGCAAACATATATAACAATGAAGTAAGCGTATATAAAAATGAGGGGAACGTATATAACGATGCTGCAAACACGTTACAAAAGCAATCTGTATCTGGCTTGTTTATTGTAGGCTTATTAGTATTAGCCTGGCTCGTTAATAGCGCTGGCAGTGCAATGATAAATCATAATTTTATGGTAGAAGAATTTGCATACAGTAATTTAGAACCTAGTGCATTAACGAAAAAGGCTAATCGTTTATTAGAAAGCGAAACGGCTACGACAGAGGCTCGTTCTATAGTGCGTACATACTACGAAAACCTTGGTAAAGAGGATTACCATGGCGCATATCGCCAGCTAAGCGTACGAGAAATGGAGCGATACGGTACGTTTGAGCTATGGCAACAAGCGGTAGCGAAGGCGCAACATCCTAAAGTAGAAACGATTCGGCTCGACTATGTGTCTCAAGATAAAGAAGATGATTTTACTATCAACTATACTGGTTTTAAAGTAACCTTTGAAAATGGACAGGAACCTGTTCTAGTTCGTTTGTACGACGCAGGTAAGGGCTGGGGCATTGTTAGCATTGAAGACGTGGAGGAGGACTAGGTTATGGCAACTATCAATACATATGATCTGAACTATACCGATGCCTTCAAGCTAGGTATCAAAAACTATGCTAACTTTAATGGTCGTGCTAGCCGTAGTGAATATTGGCGCTTTGCCGCAGGCATTACTATGATTCAAGGTGTATTAGGCATTTTGGCTATGATTTGTAATGCCTTGGGCCTTCTTAGTTTTGAAAGCATAGTCGATAAAATTGGTTTCGGTGTGTCCATGTTTTTTTACTAATTCCCAATATAGCGGCTACGGCGCGACGTATGCATGATATTGGCCGCAGTGGCTGGACGCAGCTGATTTCCTTTATTCCTGTTGTAGGTTTCTTTGTGTTCTTAACCTATGAACTACGCCGCGGTGATCAAGGGGAAAATGCTTACGGTGAAAGAACAGGTTATATCCCAGTTACATCTGATATAAGTAAAGAAACAGGTCTTGAAGAAACGCCTTCTCGCCGTCAAGACTGGATTATGGGGATTACCATCTTCCTTATCCAATCCATTCAAATTGCGGATGTAGTAGGTGAACTATTATGGTTTGGTATTAACGGGAATGGATACATGTAATAACTACCTGTATTTATTAACATACTCATTATTTTATTTTATAAAAGTTTAACAACTCTTTTATAGACAATATAACACTTTGTAGTAAAATGAAATTAAGATGAATTCAAATTTATAGATATTAAGCAATATATAATATCTAAATTACTATATGTGTTATGTACAACAGGACCTTATGAGCTTTATTGTTTCCTGTCTGTCGATGGAAGGAGTTTATTATGAAATCTTGTCCATATTGTGGACATGAAGTACTGAGAAATGATCGTTATTGCCCAGACTGTGGGCATGTCCGCAAAGCCCCTATTTCGTTAGATAAATATAATCTAGGCATGATTGAAAACTTCAAACAATGTCTAGTATATAAATATGCTGACTTTGAAGGCCGCGCAAGTCGTAGTGAATATTGGAATTTCTTTAATGTATCAATTGCTCTTTGTAGCGATTTTGTTCACATGTGCCTTTTTGAGTTATATTAGCCCCCTCTCTAGTGCAGTAGGTGTAGGCTTCGGTTTAGTAATCTTGGTTCTACTGTCCGTAGTGATGGTTATCCCTGGCGTAGCCGTTGCAGTGCGTCGCTTGCACGACCAAGGCCGCTCTGGTGGCCTCGTATTTATTGGCTTTGTGCCTGTAATTGGGACACTTATCCTATTGGTTCTGATGGCTCTTCCTGGTGAAAGCCACTCAAACCGCTTTGGTTCTCCAACAGGACAAGTAATCTTAACAAAACAAATGGCTCATGAAATCGGGCTTATCGATGCAACACCAACTATGGGTCTCACAGCTGGATTACTCTGTGCAATCTTTGTACTGTGGTTTTTAGTAGATCAATTACTTACGACAAGTGTGATGTAAAATGATAACTCTCCTTATAGCTTCGCTATAGGGAGAGTTTTTATAGAATATAATTGTATAAATGGTTAATATAATGCATATGTTATTCCCAAAAATATATAGAAATTGAAATTCAAAAATGATAGATAAAAAAATGATATAATGATATTTGATTTTATTTTTTTATTTTTATTTGTTATTTTGTAGGAGAGAATACAATGACAGATTTATCTATCAAAAACCTTTCGTATGTAGATAACTTCAAACATACGGTTATGGGTAATTTTGCTAATTTTAAAGGCCGTGCAAGCCGCAGTGAATACTGGCGCTTCTATGGTATCACAATTGTTATTGCTGGTATCATTAATGTATTGAGCGCACTTTTTATGGACACTGCATTAGCAAGCGTTGTTGGCCTTATTTCCATGGCGTACAACGTTGCAATTTTGTTGCCTTCCATTGGTCTTGGTGTTCGTCGTTTACATGACGTTGGTAAAAGCGGTTGGATGCTTTTAATTAGTTTAATTCCTTTTGGTATTATCTATGTTATCTACTTGCTCGCTCAAAAAGGTGACGAAGGCGATAACCAATATGGTTCCCCAGTAAGCTATGAAACAATCACAGCTGAAGAAGCTGCTCGCACTGGCCTTAAAGAAACTCCATCTGAAGATATGGATCGCAAATTCATGTTCGCATGCATCGGTATCGTTATCTTCGAAGTAATCCTTATGGGCATCGTTGCATAAGCATAAACATATCTACAAAGAAAGCCTACGTATGTAGGCTTTTTCTTTTTTAGTTAATTTAGATGTCTATTTATTGTCGCATATTGTTTTGATACTACTATTTTAATACAATAGTTTTACTAAAGATTAAATGTATATAGGAGAGCATGTATGAGTAGTATAAATAGGTGGCGTCGCTTAGGGCTAGTCGGTTGTGTGTTGGTAACATTAGGTTGTGTTAGTGGTTGTCAGTGGAATTTAGATAATCTAAAGCAATATAGTCAAGATTCATCAGCGAAAGACATTAAAAAAGATGAGACGAAGAGGGTGTTTCGCTTCTATTTGGCTGCTACAAATGAGTTTAACTACAATGAGGTTAAATATGGGAGCCAATATGACCTAATCTGGCAACAGGCAGGTGCAAATGAACCACTAACAGGATTTAAGGTACAGGATTATGAGCGTCTTGAACAGGAATTAGTAGCTGCTAAGGAAGCAGGTCGTTCTTACGAGGATCTTGAAAGCACAACAGATGCTCTATTGCCTATCTTGCATGATATTGTAAATGATGTAAAGGCTTTAGATTCATACTATAAAGCAAAGCAGTATGAAAAAGATAATTATGCATTTAGTCAAGCTACACTGGCTAAGCTTTCAGCATTATTAGAAGTATTTGAACCAAAATATGAAGCGTTAAATGAGGCAGTTACGGCTGCTCATAAAAAAGAACGTAATAAAGATATTGAGTTGATGCGTTCGAATGGTCAAGTGAATGGCGCTCATATGGTTGAGATGATGGGGTACTATAGTGATATCGTTAGCCATATAATTGACCAAGGGCCTAATAGTGATGTGCAATGGGTGAAAGCCCAAAAGGAAGCAGCAAATGCAATTGTACCTAAGTTTACATCTGTAGAGGTACAAAATCGGATTGATCAAACTAAGAATCTTGATGCGGCTATTGATACATTTGTAGCTAATCAGAGTGCAGAGGCATATCATGAGGTAATTTCACAATATAATGAGCTAGTTCGGACACCAATGAATTTTAAATTACTAGATAAAACGCAAGATGCTTATATACCTGAAGGTGTATAGTTTGCTTGTTGACAAATTCCCCATTTGAGCCCTATAATTATCTATTATATGAATATTGCGTTGAAAAAGACGGCACGTCTCAGACGGATTTAGTAGAGACCAAACTCATGGGCTGAAAGGTTTGGAAATCTAGAGATTTGCAGATCACTTTGGAGCAAGCGGCAACGCCGCCGGTGAACACCGTTATATGTCTAAGTGGCTTTCATAGTTATGTGATGAGTTGCGTCCTATAAGTTACCATCATGCAGGCGCATGGTGTGACGATTGCAGAATATGCGGTGGCGCTAGCTTTCACAGAAGGTCAGTAGGGTGGTACCACGGATATTACGTCCGTCCCTTCGGGGACGGGCGATTTTTTATGTAAAAGGAGCACATCATGGATTACGGTAAGACGTTACATTTGCCTGAAACAGAATTCCCAATGCGCGGCAATTTGCCTAAGCGCGAACCAGAAATTTTAAAGTTCTGGGAAGACAACAAAATTTACGAAAAACGTTTGGAATTGCGTAAAGACGCAAAACCTTTCATTTTGCATGATGGCCCTCCGTACGCAAATGGTAAATTGCACATCGGTCATGCCCTCAACAAAACGTTGAAGGACATCATCATGAAATACAAAACAATGACTGGTCATTATACTCGCTATATCCCTGGTTGGGATACGCATGGTTTGCCAATCGAGCATGCGGTTATTAAAAATACTGGTCTTAATCGTCATGAAATGGCGCCTCTTGATTTGCGCAATAAATGTAAGGAATATGCATTAGAATGTGTAGAAAACCAAAAACAAGACTTCATTCGCTTTGGTGTATTAGGTGAGTGGGAGCGTCCTTATTTGACATTGCGCCCTGAGTTCGAAGTAAAACAACTTGGTATCTTCGGCGAAATGGCAAAACGTGGCCACATCTATAAAGGTCTTAAAACTGTATACTGGTGTACACACTGCGAAACTGCATTGGCAGAGGCAGAAATCGAATACGCTGAGAAAAAATCTTTCTCCATCTACGTAAAATTCCCTTACGTATCTGAGAAAAAGGTAACATTGCCAGCTGGCGTAGATCCAAAACAAGCATTTGCTGTTATCTGGACAACTACTCCTTGGACAATGCCTGCCAACGTAGCAATCTCTGTTAATCCTGAGCTTGAATATGGCTGGGTAAAAGTAGGCGAAGAATATTACTTGATGGCGACTGAACTTGTTGAAGCAGCTATGAAAGATATCGGCATTGAAGAATACGAAATCGTAAATCGTTTCTCCGGTGCAGACTTAGAATTGGCAGATTTCAAACATCCATTCGTAGAACGTAAATCTACTGTATTATGTGGTGATCATGTAACACTTGATGCTGGTACTGGTTGTGTACATACAGCGCCTGCACATGGTGAAGACGACTTTAACATCGTTCAACGTTACAATAAAGAAGGCAAAGCTGAGCTTCCTATCGTATCCCTTGTTAACGAAACTGGTAACTACACTAAACAAGTAGACGACAATCGTTATGGCGATACTGAATTCCCATTGGCTGGCGTAGAAATCCACGATGCAGAGGTGCCTGTTATCAAAATCTTGGCACACAACAATGCATTGCTTAGCAAATCTAGCTTGCGTCACCAATACGCGCACTGCTGGCGTTGTAAAAACCCTGTTATCTACCGTGCTACAGAACAATGGTTCTCCTCTGTAGATGGGTACCGTCAACAAGCACTTGATGCAATCGACAATCAAGTACAATGGATCCCTAAATGGGGTCATGACCGCATCTTTAACATGGTTCGCGACCGCGGTGACTGGGTAATTTCTCGTCAACGTATTTGGGGCGTGCCAATTCCTATTTACTATTGTGAAAGCTGTGGCGAGCACATCATCAATGACGACACTATGTCTGCATTACTTGAAAGTAGCTGTAGAAGGTTCCGACGCATGGTGGGCACACAGTGCTAAAGAATTGTTACCAGAAGGCTTCAAATGTCCTCATTGCGGTCATGATGAGTTCAAAAAAGAAACTGACATCATGGACGTATGGTTCGACTCTGGCTCCTCTTGGGCTGGTGTACTTGAAGTTAACGATCTTGAAGTACCATGTGCTATGTACCTTGAAGGTTCTGACCAACATCGTGGCTGGTTCAACTCTTCCTTGTTAACTGCAGTAGCAACAACAGGTAAGGCACCTTACAACTCCGTATTGACTCACGGCTTCGTTGTGGACGGCGAAGGTCGCAAAATGTCTAAATCTGTAGGTAATACAGTAGCACCTAGCGACATCATCGACGTATACGGCGCTGACGTTATGCGTTTGTGGGTATCCTCTGCGGATTACCAAGCAGACGTACGTTTGTCTAAAGACATCGTAAAACAATTATCCGAAGTATACCGTAAGATCCGTAATACATTCCGCTTCTTGCTTGGTAACTTGGATGACTTCAATCCAAATACTGATAAAGTGGCTTATGCAGACATGTCTGAATTCGATAAATGGGCATTGTTGCGCTTAGAAGAAGTACGTCAAAAAGTTTCTGATGCATACGAAAACTATGAATTCCACATGTTATACCATGCAATTCATAACTTCTGTACAGTAGACTTGAGCTCCATCTACCTTGATGTAATGAAAGATACTATGTACGCTGAAAGCAAAAACAACGTAGCTCGTCGTTCTGCTCAAACAGCAATGTATGAAATCTTAAAAACATTAGTAGCAATGGTATCTCCAGTACTTTCATTCACAGCAGAAGAAGTTTGGAAATACATGCCTAAAGAAGAAGGCATGCCTGAATCCGTTATGCTTCAAGATTGGCCACAAGGTCATCCTGAACACTTCAACCAAGCATTGGCAGATAAATGGAACCAATTGTTAGACTTGCGTACATCCGTACAAAAAGCATTGGAACTTGCTCGTCAAGACAAAACAATCGGTCACCCACTAGATGCATCTGTTACAGTATACGCTGAAGGTGCTGCATTCGACGCATTGAACGCCCTTGGTGAAGAAGGCTTGGCTAAACTTGTTATCGTATCCGAAGCTCACATCGTAAACGGCGCTGCTCCAGTAGAGGCTGTTAAAGACGAAGAAACAGGCGTGGCTACAGTAGTTGCTGCATCTGGTCTCGAAAAATGTGAACGCTGCTGGATCCACCGCGATACAGTAGGTCAAGATAGCGAACATCCTACACTTTGCGATCGTTGTGCAGACGTTGTAAAAACTCTATAATTATAGATAAAAAACTACACAATCTATAATCACAGATAGAAGAGTACATGGTATGAATTAATCTATGAATTGTTCATTGTGTAATATCTAAATATAAAACCCTTCTCTAACACATTTAGTATGTGCACCAGAGAAGGGTTTTTATATATGATTGTTTTCTTAGATGTATTATGGCTAGATGTAAGCGTCCTATGTACATTTCTTTACAAAAAAATTAAAATTTTATAGAAATTTATGAATTCATTGTATGCTATCATTCTCATGTAACTGTTCATATCAATTAAGACTTCGTTATTTTTGTTCATGAAATTTTAATGTGTAAATTTTTTTACGCATTTCATATAAAAAGCTAATTTCCTGGTTTAAGATGTTTTATAGTTAGTTTAGTTCTTGTTCTTATATGAGAAGGAGGAAGAGAAATGGTTGCAGCAATCGTTAAAGCAATCTTGGCAGCGCTTACTGGTTTAGCTAACGCTTTATTGCCTTTATTCAAATAACAATTTCATTCCCCAGAAAAAAGACCACCCTGCTTGCGGTGGTCTTTTTCTTATGCCTGAAAATAGAAATCAATTTGTAACATAATGATTTAGAGAAGATTTAATTATCGTTTAACTATAGGGCTTTGTATTGACTATGGAAAATAGGGTACCTATAATTAAGATGAATAAACCATGAAATGAACGTGAAGGGCGTACAGTGTTGTGTGGTTTTATTTCTTAGGCAAAACGAGGGGAGCGTGTAAGTTATGAGAAAAAACGTAATCATTAAGGCGTTAATTTTAGGATCTATTGGATGTACTTTCACTATTACAGGAATGGCAGCAGAGGTACAAGATGTAAATGGACTAGATTCTGCACAGCAAACAATTGCATCCGATACAGCTAGGAAAGAGGCTGTTCGTTCTAGCTGGATGGACCGTACAGATGTGGTTGTTGGGGTTGGTGTGAAACACTCTGAAGGATCGAGTAGCCATCAATACCATAATTTTATGCCTTGGGAAAATCATCCTATTGTTGGGTCTTCTGATAAATCTAAATCTACAGAACTCAACAAGTTATACATTGAGACATTACAACCTGTAACTCATTATGATGAAAATGCTAAAAGTGTTATCATCGTACAAGGGCGTATAGGACGTAGTGGTGAAAAGATATCCTCTAATAAATTAAATAACTATTGGGTTCCAGATAGACCGGCAGGGACTTTCACAGTTCATGAGGGTGAAACGAAGAAACAAGAATCTCTAGGTATAAATGCTAATGTTGGTGTAGGGTATCGTCGTCTTAGCAAAGGTGAACATGCTTATGTTGGTGTGAATGCATTCTATGACCATGTATTTAAAAATGGATATAAACGTGTTAGTGGTGGCTTAGAATATGTGGTAGGACTTAATGAATTCCATGCCAATATTTATAAAAACTTAGGGTCTAATGAAAGAAAATATACAGGCCTTCATGGTCGAACTAGTACGTGGTATGATCCTACTGGCCTGTATCCATATGGTAGAGATGATGATACTAGTCTTTATAATTATGCTAAGGTCGATTACGAAAATCACTGGGGCCTAAGTGAAAATACTGTAGCTCGGGGTTATGATATTGGCTATGCGAGAACATTTAAAAATGCTCGCTGGGCTCGTGTCTATGCGGACTACTATAATTGGCGAGGTAGAGAAGCTGTAAGAGTAGGTTATGAAAAGTTAAATAAACGTGATGCTATTAAAGGTTTTAACGTGGGGGCAGAACTCCATATTACACCACATCTTACTCTTGATGCAGGTTACAAAACAGCATCCCATCATTTGAGCGGTCCTTATGCAACCTTGAAATATACAATTGGTACATCTAAGTTTGCTTGGCATGGTGGTAAACATAGTGAAAGTGTTATTACAACAGCACGCGCTAAGATGCTTGATAAAGTTCATCGTAGTGATATGGTTGTACAAGAAATTATGGAAGAAAACTATGATCATGGTGTTACCGATGTAGGTTTATAGGCTTTTTGCGTATTTTACGCTTATGATTATTTATAATATTTTTAGTTTGCTCTTAGGTTATAAAAAGGAGCTAGTACTTTATGTACTAGCTCCTTTTTATATTCTTGGTTATTTTTATTGTAATGCCTTTGGTACGCTGAGTTTTTTCCAATTATCTAGTTCAGGTATTTCCAAAGTATTAATCGTTTTTTGAATCCAATAGTTCAAGGATACTTCGTTGCCTACGTATTGTTCAAATAAATAGGTGTTGCCTGGAGTATTTTCTTGGTTTCCATCTTTATCGATGGTGTGACGTACAGATTCTTTCAGATAGAGCTGTACTCTAAATGGATTCGCTTGATTGCCTTTAAAAATGAAATAGGATGGACCTATAAAGTCATGGGTACGGACATTAATTTGTTCGTACTTTTTGTCTTTTAAGCCTTGTAATGCAGTTTGTATCATGGCATTCGCATCGTCGTATTCTTCAAGCAAGAAAGCTTGTTGATCTACATCGAGCACGTAGTGCCACGTCGGTTTTTCTTCGCTTTTTTCGATGGACCAGTTGTCTACAAGATTAGGTAAGGCATGATTATCGTAGAGGTCTTTCAATAGATCGCGTGTAGCATCCTTATTCATTACCGTACGATAGATAATTTCTTGACCTTCCGTAGGGTCGTAGCCGTGTAATCGCACTTGATACATATCTCGAGGCATACGAAAAACATCTAACTTAAAAATGTTGCGCAATTTGTCTGGAACTGATAGGAAATGATTGTAAAGCTTAACTTTATTTCATCTTGGACTGTTAAGGCTTTTTCGATGGTTTGCCAATCATATAAGGTGGTATCCCACAGGAAGTCATCCATGTTTACCGATAACCGAGCTGCATATTGAGGCCACGTAGTAGGGGCAGGGCGCACCGTAGTAGTAGACTCTGCAATGCCTTCCTTATACTGCCAGTGACCATCAATTTCCTCAAATGCCTCTAATCGCTCGGCTCCTTCGTCATCGATAGGAACATCTTTTAACTCTTCATCTAAGTTTGCCTTATGGGACAAGATATATTGATGCGATTGTTCGTAATAGGATACAGCCTGATCAAGGTCTGGTTTGCCTGTTACATAGCCTTTTTCATAGGCATAGCCGAGAGCAACCCGTGTTAAGGCGCGCGTAATATCGTAGAAGAGAACCCGATTTTCCTCTTCAAAGGCCCGTTGCTCTTCATCTAAAACGCGCAGTAAGGATTGAACGGCAAAGCGCATATTTTTCGTTACGCCTAAACCGTGGATGCGCATATAACCAATGTATGGTAAGGCAAACATAAAGCGTTCCTTAGTCGCCGCCATATGCGTTAAGTCTGCAATGAGTCCCCAGTCTAAAGGGAGATGGCCAATGTGAAAGATATAGCCAAAAGCCGCTTGTAATGCGGTATACCCTGCATCACTAAAGTTCTTAGTAGCGGCACGGCGATAGAGACCAATCGCCTTAACGGGATCATAAGGAATGGTGCTGCGCAATTCTTTGGCATCGTAGAAATGATAGTAATAGTCCGCTAATTCGGCGATACTTTCAGATTGTCCTAAGGCGGCTGCTTTAGTAAACCAAGTGAAAGCATCTTCAAAGTTGCCATTTTCATGACAGTCGAGACCTGTATAGAGCATCATGGCTGGATTGCCAAGATTTGCTGCCGTTCTAGCTACGCGGCGAGCGTTCTCAAAGTCGCCTTCGTCGATATAGATGTTACGCAAATTTCCTTGGAACATGGCGAGCCCATTGTAGAGCGCTTTATTAAGCCATCTTTTTGCCAACTCTGATGCATTTTCTTGCAGTTTCTCGTCTGGTATTGTCCCTTGTAAGGCTGAAATCCGATCGTGTATGGAACCACCTTGTAGACTTCGGTGGATGCGTTTAGCCCAACTTAGAGGTGGTGGCATAATCATATCTTTTGCTGCTTCAATGCGATTGTCGTCGCGCCAGAAAAATACATTACCAATTACATACTGGCAATAGGCGTCGTCTTGCTCTGCATAATCGTGGACAATGCGGAATGCATCATCAAAGGAGATTTGCATATCCTTTTCCACAGTTGGCGTAATAGAACCTTTAATGCGCAACGCTTGTAAGGTTCCAATAGGACTACAACGGCGAATACTATCGTGTAAGCATTGATAGGTACGCATATTGTCCTCTGGGAAATTAGATTCCTCCCAAGTAAAGCGAGGGCCTGCATAAACGCGTGCTAAGAGAGCATATGCATCACCTAGCTCGCGTGCTTCTGGATCATTAGCGATTGTAAGCGCATCCTCTTTGCTATTAATTTCACTTTCAAGAAGCGTAGACATATCGTTTCGCAAGGCGCGATGATCAGTTGATACTGCATCTTGCTGATTGTTGACGATAAGTTCAAGCTGACGCAAACCCTCTTGAGCCGCTTTTTGATTATAAGATCTAAAAATCATGTGGAAGACCTTTTGTAGGCGTTCCGTAAAGTACTGTGCCATTAGGCCTCCTTTTTATACGATAGAATATATATTTATTATATAACGAACGCTTGGTGCGGTGAAAGAGGAAATAGCGGTACTTCTATGTGTTTTAGCTGATTGGAATTTAATATTTATGAGATTATGTTATTTCCTATAGGACTTGAAAAGGGAGAACTTAAACAAAAAATCCCCTCTGCATAGATTTTGATATCACGTTAGTGTGAAATCTGAAATCTTTCAGAGGGGATATAGTTATCCTATTTCCTTAGAATAACTATTATTTTTTGTTGTAATCGCCGAACCATTTGTCGTAGATTTTTTGGTAAGTACCGTCTTCTTTAAGTTCTTTAAGAGCTTTGTTAACAGCAGCTTGCAATTCTTTGTTGCCTTTTTTCACGCCAAGAACTGTGCCTGGGGATTTGGTAGGTTCACCTACGAGTTTAAGGTCTTGATCAGCGCCTTGTTTTAGGTAGTACATAGCAACTGCGTTATCGAGGATAGCACCATCGATTGTGCCAGCTTTCAATTCCATGAAGATATTAGCATTGGAATCGATTTGTTTTACTGTTGTACCAGGGATTTTTTGAGCCATTTCAACAGGGATTGTGCCGATTTGAGCACCTACAGTTTTACCTGCTAATTCATCCATGTTGTGGATTGTTGTATTGTCTTTACGAACAACTGTGATGAAACCACCTTGGTCGAAGTATACATCGGAGAAGTCCAATGCTTTTTCACGTTCAGGAGTAGCGTTGATGCCTGCCGCAATCATGTCGATATCGCCAGATTGAACCGCTGGAATCAAAGCGTCGAAGCCCATGGATTTGAATTCCATTTTTAGACCGATTTTTTTAGAAATTGCTTCGGACAAATCAACGTCGAAGCCAACGTATTTGTCGCCTTCAGTGAATTCGAATGGTGGGAATGTAGTTTCAGAACCTACACGCAATACACCTTCTTGTTGTGTCATTTTAGGTTTTTCGTTGCCACAACCAGCCAATAAACCCAATGCTGCTACCGCTACGAGGGCGATGGCTGTCAATTTTTTGAACTTAAACATGGTATCCTCCTCAAACATCCATATACATGTTTTATACATTTCTGTTTATATTGTACGGAATTTTTACACCAATAGGCAATAACATTGTATAATTAAGAATACATGACTTTCATATTTTAGGATGCTTTCTACTTAATCTTGTGATTTACGAGGTAGAATACCCTTAATGATTATGTTAATTTAAGAATATCCTAGATTGTTATATTAATTTATATATATTAATTTATCACTGGAGGCCATATGTCCCTTACACATATCTTTTCAGATCTTTGTAAAAGCTTTGCCCCTGATGCTTTTGCGGTGAATTATACATTAGCTAAGAACCCTGAGATTTCTAGTCAAGAATTTGAGTCTGTCAAAACTATTGGTGCGGCCCTCGAAAAACATGGCATGGATGTAACTTATGAATTCTGTAACTTGCCAACCGCCTTCAAGGCCTCGGTTGTAAAAGTAGATAACCCTCAAGGTCGTTTGGCAATTTTATGTGAATACGATGCATTGCCTGAAGTAGGTCATGCGTGCGGTCACTGCGCGAGTGGTGCCATGAGCATACTAGCAGCATTAACACTCCGTAAAATGCGGCAAGACGGCGTAGCTTTCAATATGGATATCGATATTATCGGCACACCAGACGAAGAAGCGATGGGGTGCAAGGTAGATATGTGTAATGCCGGTGTATTTAAAGACTATGATTTTGCTATCATGGTTCACCTCGATGGAGAGGAAACACGTCCTAATTCACAATTCTTGGCCCTCGATTGTTTCCGTGCTAAATTCCACGGTAAACCGGCCCATGCAGCAGGTGAGCCTTGGAACGGCGTCAATGCGGTGAACGGTGTACAACTCGCTATTCATGCTATGGATATGATGCGCCAACAAGTACGCCCTGAAACGCGCATCGGTACATGGATCATCGCTGGCGGTACTGCGTCCAATGTCATTCCTCCATATGGTGAATTAGAGGTCACTGTGCGTCATATAGAACGCGACTATTTGAACGGTTTATCTGAACAGATTAAAAAAATCTTTGAAGGTGCTGCCCTTTGTACGGGTACAACAGTAGATGTTGAGTTTTATGGTAATCCGTATGATGATATGAACCAAAACCATCGTGGTACAGCGCTCATTGAAGAGGTAATGGCCGATATGGGGCTCGATTTTGAACCTGGTCCGGCGGCCCTCGGCGGTAGCTCCGATATTGGGAATGTAAGCTATCAATGTGCGGCATTCCACCCTAAATTACGACTTGCTGGGGACGATAAAGTCTGCCACTCTAAAGAATTTGCCGCTGCCATGCTGGATTCTACAATTGAACAAACCATCATCGATGGTGCTAATATTATTGGTCGTACATTGTTGTGCTTGGTTGAGACTCCAGATATTTTACAAGAGATTGTAGCCGAATTTAATGCAACTAAATAAAGCTCTTTTTATATCTATCAGGGTGGCTATAATATCTTAGATAGAATTTATTGTCTCCTTCAGAATTACTAATAATGGACGATAATGACACATTGCCATTTATAAAAACTTTGAATTTTGGTAAAATAGGTTCCTACTTCAACATCTTGGTGATAGAGAACCCATACTACGTTATTTCCGGCGATGACAGGGATGTATTTAAACTCAAGAAATTCAAATAAACCGGATATGGTGATACCATCTGGTACGGTAAACCCTTCGCGATGCCAACTAGTATCATCCGCTGCACAAACGGCGTCTCTATCGATTATTATGCGCATAGTATCTCGCTTCCAATCTATGTTTTAATTTCTATCTAGGTGTTCTTTTAGTTTATATTTTACACCTTATAATCTTTAATATCCTACTTAGTAGGAATATATTTATTTCTATTACTATCTATTTTATTATTTATCTAATTATATACTACTGTATTAAAGGAGGCTGCATGTCCTCAACTGAAATATTACAAATTAAAAACTACATAGGTCTCACAGGCGATAAGCCAATTCGATTCATCGCATCTGATGTGGACGGTACCTTGGTGAATGATGCTAAGGCGATCCCTGAGGATGCTATCGAAGCGATTCGTGCAGCTCGTGAAAGCGGCATTCGCGTAGCTATCGCTTCTGGTCGTGCCTGGAATGAGATGAACGATGTCATCGAAAAATTACCTTGTTTGCGCTATTTTATGTGTACAAACGGCGCTTATGTGATGGACAAGGAGGAAAACCGCAGTCTATTCCACGTTAACTTTGATAAGGAACAAGCCTTATACTTGTTGCGCAAACTCTTAACCTACGGTGTCTATGTAGAGGCCTATGTGAAAGACCAAATCTTTGGTATGTATCCACCGTCCAGATGTATTACGCCTGAACGATTATGCGCATGTGCTAGTGAAAATGCGGAGCATCTACCTGGTGAAACCCATGATCACTATGCTCTTGCTGAAAGTGATGAAGCGGCAAAAGCGACTATGTCCGAATGTGAAGTAGAACAGTCTCATTTCTTCTTTAGACCTAATATTCGTCCTTTTCTTTTAGCAACGCGTACCATGGTATGTGACCTACTAGCTCATATGGAATCTTTAGAGGGCGGTCCTGAGAAAATCCAAATATTCTACGGTGATGAACCGATGCGTCAACGCATCTTACAAGACTTGCGCGATGAATACCAAGGTCTATCTCACGATGGTACAGGCCGTGAAAGATTTTACGATGTACTGCTTTCTAGTGAAGGCAATTTAGAATTCGTATTGCCTCACACTACAAAGGGCACAGCCGTAGAAGCCTTGGCCAAACACTGGGGCTTTAGCCCAGACGAAGTAATGACACTAGGGGATAGTGAAAACGATCTCTCTATGCTGCGCTTTGCAGGCGCCGGCGTTGCTATGGGCAATGCTAAGCCAAATATTAAAGAAGCGGCACGATACCAGACGACAGACAATAACCACCAAGGCGTGGCAAAAGCAATCTACTCGGCCATAGCACATAATAATGAGCTAAATAAAAGGAAATTGCTTTAATTTCGCTGTGATTAGATATGTCTATAATTGAGATATTACCAGTTAAAAATAAATACTTTTAACTGGTAGTATCTGAAAATATATATGGTATTTGATTGTGAAATTATATAGATGACTGCAAAATTACATGAATCGTCATAGAAATTACATGGTTCGTAATACGTGCTTATAATTACGTAGATTTGTAAAAGCTAATAAATAAAGAATGCCTAGGAGGTGATGTACAATGGGAAATCTAAAGTTTACTATCGATGATACTTGCGTTAAGTGTGGTGCTTGTGCTGAGGATTGTCCTGTTCAATGCATCACTGAAGGCATGACTCGCTTTAATATTGGAAAAGGCTGTATCGGCTGTGGCGATTGCTATTCAATCTGTCCTGTAGGGGCCGTAAAGATGCATAAGCGAGAGACTCCAAAGAATAATAGTCAGACATTGGATGTTAAAAATCTATAAAAAGGCGACTCGAAAGAGTAATAGTCAGATATCGGAATGTTGAAACTACGAACGCTGAAAACTCGAATGTTGAAAACCCGAACATTAAAAACTTATTTATAATTTTCATACGGAATATATGGAGTCCATATGCTTCGTATGGTATAATAAACTGTAATGAAAAAATCGCGTTATACTCGAAAAAACGCGCCCCCCAATACAGAAATGTATGGGCATAAATAATAGTGAATATACTTTCACAAAGATGCATATGGAGGAAGGCATGGAAAACAAGGAATTTGTAATTGTTGTTGACTTTGGTGGTCAATATAATCAATTGATTGCGCGCCGTGTTCGTGAAAATCACGTATACTGCGAAGTATATCCATACAACAAAGCGCTGGACAAAATTAAAGAATTAAAACCGCAAGGTATCATCTTCACAGGCGGTCCTAACAGCGTGTATGAAGAAAACTCTCCAAAAATCGAAAAAGAGATTTTTGAACTTGGTATTCCTGTTCTTGGCATGTGCTATGGTATGCAAATTATGGCGCATACATTGGGCGGCGAAGTTAAATCTGCGGATAACCGTGAGTTTGGTAAAACACCTACTAAAGTGGACAATACATCTCCATTATTTAAAGGCTTGGACGAAGACCAAGTTGTTTGGATGTCCCACGTTGACTATGTAGCAAAAGTTCCTGAAGGTTTCGAAATCATTGCACATACAAAAGACTGCCCTGCAGCAGCTATGCAAAACAAAGATCGTAAATTATACGCTATGCAATATCATGCAGAAGTATTACACACTGAACATGGTAAAGAAATGCTTCACAACTTCTTGTACGAAGTATGTGGTTTCGCAGGCACATGGACAATGGCAAACTATGCAAAAACTGCTATTGAAGAAATCCGTAACACTGTAGGCGATGGCAAAGTATTATTGGCATTGTCCGGTGGTGTGGATAGTTCCGTTGCAGCAGCTCTTATTTCTAAAGCTGTAGGCGACCAATTGACTTGTATCTTTGTTGATCATGGTTTAATGCGTAAAAACGAAGGCGACGAAGTTGAAGCAGCTTTCAAAGATTCCGGCATGCATTTCATCCGTGTCGATGCAGAAAAACGTTTCTTAGATAAATTGGCTGGTCTTGAAGATCCAGAAGCAAAACGTAAAGCTATCGGTGAAGAATTCATTCGCGTATTTGAAGATGAAGGCCGTAAAATCGGTTCCGTTGACTACTTAGCGCAAGGTACAATTTACCCTGACGTTATCGAGTCCGGTACTGGCGAAGCTGAAGTTATTAAATCTCATCACAACGTAGGCGGCTTGCCTGCAGTTGTAGATTTTAAAGGCCTTATCGAACCATTGCGTAACCTTTTTAAAGACGAAGTACGTGAACTTGGTTCTGAATTAGGTTTGGCTGACTACCTCGTATGGCGTCAACCATTCCCAGGTCCTGGTCTTGCAATTCGCGTAATGGGCGAAATCACAAAAGAGAAACTCGACATCTTGCGTGATGCGGACTACATCTTCCGTGACGAAATTGCAAAAGCTGGTCTTGATCGTAGCATCAACCAATACTTTGCAGTATTAACATCTACACGTACTGTAGGCGTTATGGGCGACTTCCGTACATACGATTACACATTGGCATTGCGTGGCGTAACAACAACAGACTTCATGACTGCTGACTGGGCGCGCATCCCTTACGATGTATTGGACACAATCTCCCGTCGTATCGTAAACGAAGTACAACACATCAACCGTATCGTGTACGATATTACATCTAAACCACCTGCTACAATTGAGTGGGAATAAGATGGTTTGCTTAATATAGCTAGCATATAAAAATACATAATATAATTTAGTCATCCAAAGAGTCTGTCTTTGGATGACTTTTTCTATAGGTCTTCAAAATATATGTATTAGATGGTAATAGAAATTTTTGTATTAGTGATCGAAAATGGTAAAAAGCAATATATTTATTTGTTATTATTATGAAAAATAAATGAATTAATGATGTGTTCTAATTATCTAAGATGTTATAATAAAAAAATATTAGGATTTATAGTATATTTACTAGATTATACAGATTTCATGACAATAATCTTGATTTGTAAGTTTTAATGAGGATGGTATAGAAGTTATGGCAGCAAAAAACAATACAGATATTGGGTTTGAAAAACAAATATGGGATGCGGCTTGTGTTCTTTGGGGGCATATTCCTGCTGCAGAATATCGGAAAGTAATTGTAGGGTTAATATTTCTTCGTTATATATCAAGTGCTTTTGAAAAACGCTATGAAGAGCTTATCAAAGAAGGTGACGGCTTTGAAAATGATAGAGATGCATATGTAGAAGAAAATATTTTCTTTGTTCCAGAAGAAGCGCGGTGGAGTACAATTGCATCTGCTGCACATACACCTGAAATTGGACTTGTTATTGATAATGCAATGAGAGCTATTGAAAAAGAGAATACAACACTTAAAAATGTGTTACCTAAGAATTATGCTAGTCCTGATTTAGATAAAAGAGTACTTGGTGAAGTTGTTGATCTTTTTACTAATGAAGTCAAAATGGACGGTACCGAGTCGAGTAAGGATTTATTGGGAAGAACATATGAATATTGTATTGCTCAATTTGCTTCTTATGAAGGCACTAAGGGTGGTGAGTTTTATACACCGTCGAGTATCGTTAAAACTATTGTATCTATTTTGAAACCATTTAATAATTGTCGCGTATATGATCCTTGTTGTGGTAGTGGTGGCATGTTTGTGCAAAGTGAGAAATTTGTACAAGCTCATAGTGGTAATAGAGGAACTATCTCTGTTTATGGTCAAGAATCGAATGCTGACACTTGGAAGATGGCAAAAATGAATATGGCAATTCGTGGTATCGATGCAAACTTTGGCCCATATCAGGCAGATACATTCTTCAATGACTTACATAAAACATTAAAAGCTGATTTTATTATGGCAAATCCACCGTTTAATCTATCTAATTGGGGACAGGAAAAGCTAAAGGATGATGTCCGCTGGAAATATGGCTTACCGCCTGCAGGTAATGCGAACTATGCGTGGATTCAGCATATGATACATCATCTTGGTTCGAATGGGAAAATCGGCCTTGTTTTGGCAAATGGTGCACTATCGTCGCAAACTAGTGGTGAGGGTGATATTAGAAAAAATATTATTGAAGCGGATCTCGTGGAAGGTATTGTAGCTTTACCTACTCAGTTATTTTATAGTGTTACAATACCGGTTACCTTATGGTTTATTTCAATGAATAAAAAACAAAAAGGAAAAACTCTATTTGTTGATGCACGTAATATGGGCTATATGGTTAATCGTAAACATAGAGATTTTACTGATGAGGATATTCAACGATTAGCTGATACATTCTCGTCATTTCAAGATGGTACTTTAGAGGATGTAAAAGGCTTTTGTGCTGTTGTTAATACTAAGAAGATTGAAGAGCAAGATTATATTCTTACTCCAGGTCGATATGTTGGTATTGAAGTTGTCGAAGAAGATGATGAACCATTTGATGAAAAGATGAATCGTCTTACTTCAGAACTCTCGGAAATGTTTAAAAAGTCTCATGAATTAGAAGAGGAAATTCGTGGAAAATTGGGAGCAATTGGATATGAAATGTAAATTAGGAGAAATTGTAGATGTAATAATGGGACAGTCTCCTAAATCTGAATTCTATAACACGGATGGAAAAGGCTACCCTTTTTTACAAGGAAATAGAACGTTTGGGTTAAAATATCCTACATTTGATATATACACAACTGTACCAACAAAATTAGCGGAAGCAGGTGATGTCATAATGAGTGTACGGGCACCGGTTGGGGATCTTAATATTACACCTGTAGATATGTGTCTGGGACGTGGTGTTTGTTCACTAAGAATGAAGAATGGGAATCAAAGTTATTTGTTTTATATGATGAAATACTATATTCCTCATTTACTTCAAAAAGAAAGTGGTACTGTATTTGGCTCTGTTAGCAAACGTGATATTACCGAATTAGAAGTAGATATTATTGAAGATGTAGAAAAACAAAAGAAAATCGTGCGTTATTTAGAAATGATTGATGATAAAATTGAGTTAAATAATGCTATAAACAAGAATTTAGAACAGCAAGCTCAGGCAATTTTCAAAGCATGGTTTGTTGATTTTGAACCATTTAATGAAGAAATGCCGTCTGATTGGATAATTGGAACAGTCGATGATCTTGGAACTGAAATTATATGTGGAAAAACACCACCAACTAAAAAGAAAGAATACTATGGTGGTAACACGCCATTTATAACAATTCCAGATATGCATGGTTGCGTTTATAATGTATCAACCGAAAGATACCTTTCTGCAGCAGGGGTGGCTTTACAACCAAAGAAAACTCTGCCGCCTAATACAGTATGTGTAAGTTGTATAGGAACAGCTGGCCTTGTTAATTTGGTATCAGAAAAAAGCCAATCTAATCAACAGATTAACTCCATCGTTCCCAAAGAAGGAATTTCCGCATACTATATCTACTTATTGATGCAAACACTTTCAGAGACCATTAATAAACTTGGACAAAGCGGTAGTACAATTGTCAATTTAAACAAAACACAGTTTGGTAAAATACAAGTTGTCATCCCGTCCGAACAAGTATTGTGTAATTTTGATACTTTATGTAAGCCATTATTTGAAATGATACTTTCTAATCAAAAAGAAAATATCGAGCTTGCAAATCTTCGGGATGCTTTACTGCCAAAACTTATGTCCGGCGAGCTTAATGTCTCAGATATCGACCTTTAAGCCACTAAATTCTTGTTTAACATAAATAATCCCATCAACGGCGGGAGTTAAATCCACCGGAACTGCCGTTGAGTCGTTCTCTGGAAAATAAATTTGAAGGAGAATGACCTATGAAACAACAAATTATTTCAGAGGTACTACAGCAGATGATGCTACACCTCGACAATGCACAAATGCAGCAGTTACAAAGGGTGCTTGAAAACACACTGTTTGGCTGTGAGATCACAGCACAGACAGAAAAGATAGATATAGAAGATAACTCGAACCTGATAGAGGCTTTTGTTTCGGCAAAGCGGGTTGAAGGCTGTTCAGAGAAAACGTTGAAATATTACCGCACAACCATTGAAATGATGGTTACTTCGATAGATAAAGGTATCCACCACATCAAGACAGAGGATTTGCGGTCCTATCTGACCGATTATCAGAACAAGAACCAATCCAGTCGTGTGACAATAGATAATATCCGTAGGATTTTGTCTAGCTTTTTCTCATGGTTGGAGGATGAGGACTATATTTTGAAAAGTCCTGTTCGCCGTATTCATAAGGTGAAAATGGCAACTAACATCAAGGAAACCTATACAGACGAGGATTTGGAAAAAATGCGTGATAACTGCACAGAACTTCGAGATTTAGCAATGATTGATATGCTGGTGTCCACCGGAATGCGTATCGGTGAAATGGTTCTGCTGAATAAAGCAGACATTAATTTCAATGAACGCGAATGTGTGGTTTTCGGTAAGGGGGCTAAAGAACGTATAGTTTATTTTGATGCAAGAACGAAGATTCATCTGCAAAACTACATCGACAGCCGAACAGATGATAACCCGGCATTGTTTGTCACTTTGCGTTCTCCACATGAGAGAATTAAAATCGGCGGTATTGAATTTCGTCTGCGCGAAATTGGCAAACGATTGGATATTCCAAAAAGTCCATCCGCATAAGTTCAGAAGAACTCTTGCAACGATGGCGATTGATAAAGGAATGCCGATTGAGCAGTTGCAGCAGCTCTTGGGGCATAAACGAATAGATACGACCTTGCAGTATGCAATGGTTAAGCAGAGCAATGTTAAGTTGGCTCACAAGAAATATATCGGTTAGGAAGGTGATAGCATGCCAAAATGGGAAAAAAATGACAGTTGGTGATTTGTGTGACACAATCTCGAATAGTTACCGCGATGATGATAAAGAGGTTGTATTAATAAACACCTCTGATGTATTAGAGGGAAAGGTGTTAAATCATCAAGTAGTTGAAAATAAAAACTTGAAAGGGCAGTTTAAAAAAACTTTCAAGGAAAATGATATTCTATATTCGGAAATCAGACCAGCAAACAAAAGGTATGCATTTGTGGATTTTAGTGATACAGATAATTATATAGCGTCAACAAAAATTAATGGTGCTTAGACCTAGAATGGATGTTGTCCGTCCACGATTTTTTTGTTTTTCTTTTTTTGTCATCAAAATCAGTGCTTGAGGAATTGCAACAACTTGCTGAGACGCGATCTGGAACCTTTCCTCAAATTACATTTTCTTCTGAATTGGCACCAACACCGATAAATGTACCTGATTTGGAGACACAGGATCGAATAGTTGGGATTTTGGGTGTCATTGAGAGGAAAATTAGTATGAATGCTGAAATAAACAAGAATTTAGTGGCTTAAAGGTCGATATCTGAGACATTAAGCTCGCCGGACATAAGTTTTGGCAGTAAAGCATCCCGAAGATTTTCTCTAAAGCGTCGATATTTTCTTTGTATTGATTACGAAAGTATCATTTCAAATCATGGATACATAAAGTATCAAAATTACATCAATACTTGTTCGGACGGGATGACAAAGCGTGCATTTTGTATCAAACTGTGTTTTGTTTAAATTGAGCAATTGTACTACTGCCCTTTGTCCAAGTTTAAAAACATTAGTGGTCTCTTTCGAGAAAGTGTTTGCATCAATAAGTAGATATAGTATGCTGAAATTCATTCTTTGGGAACGATGGAGTTAATCTGTTGATTAGATTGGCATTGTCTGATACCAAATTAACAAGGGCCAACAGGTGCTCTATACAACTTACTACATACTGTCATTAGGCAGCAGAGTTTTCTTTGGTTGTAAAGCCACCCCTGCTGCAGAAAGGTATCTTTCGGTTGATACATTATAAACGCAACCATGCATATCTGGAATTGTTATAAATGGTCGTATTACCATCTATCAGTATTCTTTCTTTTTCAGTTGGTGGTGCTGTTTCCACATAGTAATTTCAGTTCCAAGATCTCTCACTGTTCCAATTATCCAATCAGACGGCATTTCTTCATTAAATGGTTCAAAATCAACAAACCATGCTTTGAAATATAGCCTGAGCTTGCTGTTCTAAATTCTTGTTTAGTGTATATATTGGAAAAAAACTCTTATGGAAAACGCATTTTAATAATAGAGGGATATAAATATATTAGTGTGGAGTTTTTAAGGTCAAAATTATCTTTTTTAATAGGGAGAAAAAAATAATGCTAAATTTTTTTCAGAGAGGAAGATTATGAAAAATCATTAATTGAACTATTTCAAAATGATTTAGAGTATGAATATGTATATGGTCCAGATATAGAAAGAGATTTTTTTATAGTCCCTTTTTATGAAGACGTTTTTAATTGAGTCCTTATATCGTATAAATCATGGTGCAACTAAGGATGCGATTCAGGATGCATTATTTAAACTTAAAAAAACTTTGAAAAATGGGGAGCTTGTACAGAAGAATGCCATCTTTATGGACTACTTACAGAATGGTATTCCTGTAAGATATTTTGTTGATGGAGAAGAACGTTCTTCAATTGTTTATCTTGTGGATTATAAGAACCCTGAAAATAATTCATTTGTTGTAGCAAACCAATGGACTTTTATTGAGAACAGTAATAAACGCCCTGATCTTATTCTATTTCTAAATGGTCTACCAATAGTATTAATGGAACTTAAGTCTCCTTCTCGTGAAGAAACAGATACTTCTGAGGCATATAGACAGCTTCGCAACTATATGCAAGAGATCCCATCAATGTTCATTTATAATGCTATTTGTGTTATGAGTGATCAGTTGATTTCTAAAGCGGGTACAATTACTTCAGGTGAAGACCGTTTTATGGAATGGAAAACAAAAGATGGTAATTATGAGAATACCCAATATGCACAGTTTGATACATTCTTTGAGGGAATATTCTCAAAAGAACGATTACTTGATATTATTAAGAACTTTATTTGTTTCTCACATGAAGGGATAAATAGCTATAAAATTCTTGCTGGATATCATCAATATTTTGCAGTAAAAAAGGCTATTGAATCGACTAAGCATGCTACTGTTACTAATGGTAAGGGTGGGGTTTTTTGGCATACTCAAGGTAGTGGTAAGTCTCTTTCTATGGTGTTTTACGCCCATTTGTTGCAAGAGGCCTTAGATAGCCCTACTATTGTTGTTCTTACTGATAGAAATGACCTTGATGATCAGCTCTATAGTCAGTTTGTAAAGTGTAAAGACTTTTTACGACAAGAGCCGTTACAAGCAGAAAGTAGAGAAAATCTTAAAACCTTACTTGCGGGGAGACAGGCAAATGGTATTATTTTCACTACGATGCAAAAGTTTGAGGAATCGGATGAACCTCTATCTGAACGTCATAATATTATAGTTATGGCAGATGAAGCACATAGAGGGCAATATGGGCTTGCTGAAAAAATTAAGATTACAAAGAATGAATCTGGTGAGGAAGTAGCAAAACGTGTTATTGGTACAGCCAGACTTATTCGCAATACATTGCCTAATGCTACATATATTGGTTTTACAGGAACACCTATTTCTTCAAAAGACCGTAGTACGCGGGAGGTCTTTGGCGATTATATCGATATCTATGATATGACACAGTCTGTTGAAGATGGTGCAACACGACCTGTTTATTATGAAAGTCGTGTTATCAGATTGAATCTTGATCAAGCTACATTGAGGTTGATTGATGCTGAATATGATTTGATGTCTTTGAATGCTGATAGTGAAGTTATAGAGAAAAGCAAACATGAGTTGGGACAGATGGAAGCCATTCTTGGTAATGATAATACTCTAGATTCTCTTGTGCATGATATTCTTGATCACTATGAAATAATAGGGAGTATTTACTTACAGGCAAGGCTATGATTGTTGCCTATTCTCGTTCTATTGCCATGAAAATCTATAAACGTATTCTAGAGCTTCGACCAAATTGGGAGGAAAAAGTTGCTGTAGTCATGACTTCTGGTAATAATGATCCAGAAGAGTGGCGACAAATTATTGGCAATAAGCATCATAAAAACGAACTTGCTAAGAAATTTAAGGATAATAATAGCCCTTTAAAAATTGCTATAGTTGTTGATATGTGGCTAACGGGTTTTGATGTTCCTTCTCTTGCAACCATGTATATTTACAAGCCTATGACTGGACATAATCTAATGCAAGCAATTGCTCGTGTTAATCGTGTATTCCGTGATAAAGAAGGCGGGCTTATTGTTGATTATGTAGGCATTGCTACTGCATTGAAGCAGGCGATGAACGATTATACATCTCGTGATAAAAAGAATTATGGTGACACCGATGTTTCTATGGTCGCATATCCTAAATTCTTAGAAAAATTGTCTATATGTCGAGATATATTCCATAGATATGATTATTCTAAATTTAAAAGCGGTACGGATCTTGAAAGAGCCAAAACTATTAGTGGTGCAGTAAATTTCATAATGGATAAAGAGCGGGCAGAGGATAAGGAGGTATTTGTAAAAGAAGCCCTTATGCTTCATCAAGCACTCTCTCTTTGTTCGTCGTTAGTTAATGAAGACGATAGATTTGAAGCAGCATTCTTTGAAGCTGTTCGTGTACTTGTTTTGAGACTTACTAATACTGGTGTTGGTAAAAAGATTTCATTACCAGAGATGAATGCAAGAATAAACGAACTTTTAAAACATAGTATTAAGAGCGATGGTGTAATTAATTTATTCTCTGATATTAAAGAGGAGTTCTCTTTATTCGATCCTAAATTCTTGCAAGATGTTGCTAATATGAAGGAAAAGAATCTTGCAATTGAATTGTTGAAGAGATTAATTTCTAATCAAGTCTCTGTTTATCGTAGAACAAATGTAGTTAAGTCTGAGAAATTTAGTGAAATTATGCAACGCTCACTCAATGCTTATTTAAATGGGATGCTAACAAATGAAGAAGTTATTGCAGAGATGCTAAAACTAGCAAAACAAATCGCAGCTGATAGACAAGAAGGGGAAAAACTTGGTTTAACTGCAGATGAGTTAGCTTTTTATGATGCATTGGTAAAACCACAGGCTATTAAAGATTTCTATGAAAATGAAGAGCTAATCTTGATAACGAAAGAATTGGCTGAGACCCTGCGTAAGAATAGGACAATAGACTGGCAAAAACGTGAATCAGCAAGAGCTAAAATGCGTATGATCATTAAAAAACTGTTGAAAAAAAGCATAAATACCCTCCTGAAGGCATGGATGATGCAGTTCAGACTGTAATAACACAATGTGAACTATGGACGGATAATTATGATATGGAAGAAGAACATAAAGTTTATTCCTATCCAATGCTAGCAGAAAAACCGTTATCCCTGGTTGCGGATAATATAAGAAAGTAAAATTGATATAAATTTTTTTAGCCAACAAAGTGTAAACTTTGTTGGCTTTTTGAAAAATAGATTGTAGCAAACAGTTAAGTGTGACAGAATGGAAGGCTAGAAGCAATTATTAGAATAAATGATAGAGGAGAATTGCATTTATTTGTAGAAAAAGATTAATAGGAAGCTTATATAATTTAGCGAGTAATTCTAAGAGGGGGATTTTTTTACGTGATATATGAGTAGTTACTTAGAGATGTTATTTTTGTATTCTTATATTGTCATTTACATAGGATAGTTTGTTCTATTATATCAGTCTGGGGAGAATAAAATGGAAAAAATTATTTTTGAGGAAATTAAAAATAAGGATATTTTTGGAGAAGATTATCAAAATTTTGTTCTTAAATTGCAATATGAAATTGAACACTCTGTAAATCCATAACTTTATTAACTTCTTCAATGAAGACTTCTTGAGGCGTTTTGTAATTCAACAGCTTTCGGGGTAAATTGTTGCACCAATGTAACGCCCGCTGAATCGTTTCTTCTGACACAGCCTTTATGGGCGTTCCTTTTGGGATAAAGCGGCGTAATAGTCCGTTATGTCGTTCATTTGAACCGCGTTCTCCAGGCGAGTACGGGTGAGCAAAGAAAATAGATAAATCCTCTGTTTCTAATGTACTTATGTCTGCAAATTCACGGCCATTATCAGCCGTAATAGTTTTTACATAACATGGATACATCGGAAACGGCCTTAAGAGACTCCAACCAATTTTTCTAATGTCATTTTTTTACATCCACAGCTTTAGCGGATAGACAACGTAAGGCTACATATAGGCGAGACTTGCGTTCTAACAATGAAACAATTACTTCATCGCTTTTATTCTTTATTCCTCGGACCGTATCTAGCTCCCAATGACCAAATTCTTCGCGGGTAGCAACAGATTCATCACGCAGATCAATGGATTTACCTAACTTGCGTTTGTGTTGCCTGTTATGTCGCTTCTTATGAGAATGGCGAATAACACAAGGCAAATCCATTGGTTTAAGACCTAAAATGCCTTGGTAAAGGTAGTTATATAAAGTTTTAGTACACACCATTTCATTGCGTACAAACAAACCCTTACGTAAGGCGTAGCCAACAGCAGCATCTAAGGACCATTTATCGACTCTTACCTTGTTTTCAACCCAAGATAAAAAGGGCTCAATAGAACCTGCTTTCAAAGTGTTGAAAGAACCTTGGCGGGTTCTTTCATAGGCAAGCTGACCGCAATCTGCTATATACATAAGAACAGCCTTGTTTTGTTTAATTTGAACCACTGTTCCACGCTTTTTCTCAGTATAAATCGTAGTTCTAGAGCGTCCTAATGCCTTGGCAATAGTATTGATAGGATCACCAGCAAGAAGGCGTTTTTCAAGATAAAAGCGCTCCTCTAAATTTAAGTGTTTGTTTGTGCGCAATGATGTGATAAGATTAGAGCAGTCCATATTAGTACCTCGTGATTGATTGCGAATTTGATACTCTAATCTTATCACTTGTACTAATATGGATTTTTTATGTGTTCAATTTCATTCTACAATTAAGCTCAAAATTTTGTTAAAAACAATGAAATAGATTTCTCTAAAGACCAAATTGCGGTACTTTATGGTCCTAATGGAACTGGTAAGACAAGTTTGGTGAAGGTTTTATTATCTGAGGCTGGAACAAATGTGAAGTATACTTATGGAGATGAATCATATACAGATGGATCGCAATTTTTTGTGATTAATGATCAAAATAACAGAAATATCATACAAGGGGAAACAAAAGATTTTTTACTAGGCGATAATATAAGAAAAGAATTTGAACTACAGAAGTATATAGACGATGAATATAATAGGTTGTGCGTTGATAGTATTTCTATTTTTAAAAAAATAACTATAAAAATATCTTCGGGTCGTAGTAAATCTATAGAGTGCTTTTCTGCTTTGGCAAGCATTCAAGATATGATTAAAGATTTAATGAATAACAAATCTAAAGGTACTAAAACTGGTGTTGAGAAGTATATATCGGAATTAGATAAGTATACTGAAATAACTATTTCTGAATATGAACAGGAAAAAGTTAGATTATGTTATTTCTGATTTATCAGAAAATAATCCCCTTATTGTTGAAATCGAATCGATAGATGCTAGTAAATTGGCTAATAATTCTCATATTAAGGAAGTTGAGGAGAATACAGAAGCAATAAGGATACTTTCGCGTTTCAATTATAAACAACAGTGTATAGTTTGCGATTCAGAAGGAATTGATTCTGAAAAATCTATTAGATAAAAAAACTAAAAAAATATAGAAGGTATAAAAAAAGACATTAGATGCAGAAACTAAAAAGAATTGTTGAACAAATAATTCATGATATAAGAGAAGAGGACCCATTTAGAATAAAAAGATATTATGCTAGGGGCGATTGAAACAGGCGATTTAAATGAGGGTTTTTTTGAACTTAAAAGCTTCTATAGAAGAGTATAAAAAAATATTTGCAAATAAAGTATTAAAAGGAATTAGTAGAGATTTATAAAAGTTCTGATATAAAAAAATAAAAAAATGAAGAATATCAAACTATGATAAGTCAGAAGCCAGATATTACGGAAGAGGATTTTTTTATATTGAAAAAGATTATTAGTAGTAATATGAGTAAGTCGCTACAGATAATTAGAGATGATAAGAAAAAAACATCAAAATTGTATTGGAAAATGAAGACTTCATTGGGGTTGAACGAGAGGCTCTTCCATTAAGTTCAGGCGAACAAAAATTTTTCTGTCACTAACATTTGAATTTTTTTAAAAAGCTAAAAAAACTCTAATAAATCAATTGTAATATTAGATGATCCTATTTCTAGCTTTTGATTCTATTTATAAAAAAATAAAATAGCTTTATGCAATAGTTAAAATGCTACATAATAAGAAAAAGAATCATTTTAACTCATAATATAGACTTACTAAGGCTTCTAGATGGACAATTTAAAAAAATGCTTTTAGACTATATTTATTTAATAACACACAAGGAGAAGAAAATGGATTCATATCATTGAGCTCTGATGAGCGTGATATGCTTATTAACCTTGATGAGTTGTTAAATACATTTAGAGAAAAAAATTTTTTTGATTATATACGAAATACAGAATTATTTTTTTAATTTCGTTAATTCCCTTTATGCGTGGATACTCAACTATTGTTAATAATCAGATTATCAAAGAGAAACTAACTCAATTGATGCATGGATATAAAACAGATACAGTTGATATAGCAAAGTGCTATATTGACTTATTTGGAAATAAGGATGATGTACTTCCAAATAGTTATCTAGTGAATGTTAATGATGTTTTTGGCGAAAAGCTTTGATGGACAGGAAATTGTTAATAAGGAGAAATATCCTCTATTAAATCGGACATTAATACATTCTTTTACTTACTTATTTTTTTAAGCTTAAATTGCAATATGAAATTGAACAGTATCCAAATCTACAATTTTATTAACTTCTTCAAGAAAGATATCCAAGGGGGTTCTGTAGTTTAAAAGCTTGCGTGGCAGATTATTACACCATTGAAGTGTTCGTTGAATTGTTTCCTCCGAAACAGCTTTTATTGGCATTCCTTTCGGTATACATCTACGAAGTAAACCATTATGTCTTTCGTTCGATCCACGTTCCCAAGCAGAATAAGGTCGAGCAAAATAAATAGACAGGGTTTCATTTTCTAAATTAGATATCTCTGAAAACTCTAAACCGTTATCTGCAGTTATTGTTTTACATAAGCAAGCTAGATTAACATCTTTAAACGTGTTTAACCATGCATACAGTGTTTCTTTTACATCAGTAGCCCGTGCAGATGGACACCGTAAAGCCACATATAATCTGCTTTTACGCTCAAGTAAAGAGATTAAAACATGGTCTGTCTTATCTTTTGTTCCACGGACGGTATCTAATTCCCAATGTCCGAATTCCTCGCGTGTTTCAATATTAGGATTGCGAAGCTCTATGGATTTACCAAGTTCCCGCTTATGTTTTCTAGAAATAGATTTTCGTTGGGAACGCCGTACTACCAATGGTAAATCAATTGCTTTTATACCTAATACACCTTTGTGAAGATAGTTATATAAAGTTTTAGTACAAACCATTTCATCACGCATAAACAAACCTTTATGTATAGCATATCCAACAGCAGCGTCAAAGGACCAATGATCAGCTAGAGTCTTGCTTTCAATCCAATTTATAAAAGATTCTATTGCACCAACTCTCATGGTGTTAAATGAGCCCACACGTTGTCTTTCATATGTTGCTTGTCCAGAATCAGCTAAATATACAAGTTGAGATTTACCTTGTCGAATTTGAATTACAGTACCACGTTTTAATTCTGTATAAATAGTTGTTCTAGAACGTCCCAGTGCACGTGAAATTGCAGAAATACTATCTCCTAGAGCGATTCTCTTTTCTAAATAAAATCGTTCTTCGAAGTTTAAGTGTTTGTTTGTACGTAATGTCGTGTTATGATTAATATAGTCCATAGTGATTACCTCGGTTAGATTATGTTTGGTCACTTAAATCATAACACAAGGTTCACTATGGATTTTTTATGTGTTCAATTTCATTCTACAATTAAGCACTTATTTTTTTAAGATTATTGATAGAGAAAAAAAATTGGTATCAAAATATAATATAGTTACTGAAAGCAGGGGAGGAGCTAAACAACTTGGACAAATAATCTCAAAAGCTTTTCCTGAAAATAGCTCAAATAAAGATGACATAAAAAATAGGGTTTTTCTTACAACGAAGAAAACCCTGCTAAATGAATTTAATCATTTTGAAGGCAATATGAGTATATTCCAACCAGCAATTGATATTACTGATTATATGTTAGAAAAAAAGAAAAAAATCAGAAATTTTGACATTTATAAATGATTTATAGCTTGAGATTAATGATATAGGCTATAAAATGTATGTATTAACTGTAGGATTTCCTTATCGGAGGAGACAAACTACGAATTACTCAATAAGAATAAGACTTGTACTACATGAAAAGGTAAAATGTGCTTTGTATTTGAGCAGTTTAAGGTAACTAAAAATTTAATGACGAAGCGTAGAATCTTATAGAGTATTTATTCATAAGTAGATATGCTTTCCACAACCCTTATTGCGGATTTAAAAGGTATAATTATTTTACGCTTCCAAATTACTTGGATGAGGGAAAATGTTTATCTGTAGAATGAGTAATCTAGGTGCTAAGTCAAGAGACTTTATGTGATAAGATAATCACTTGATTTTATTTTTGAATAGGGAGTGAAAGTAAGATTATTATGATCGTGAAAAAGGTATCTGTACCAATCATCCTATAGATTTTTGGCAGATGCGAGCCCGTGATTTTTCTTATTTGCAAGAACAATAACTACGATTTTTGCCCCAAGGTATATGTTGCGTTGAGTAGTGTCTTGACTGCTGATTCTACTATGTTTGATATAGAGGTGGTTTTAGGATTCTTTACAATACCTTTTGCTTAATATTTTAAATCTTTTATAGTTATTGCAGCATCCAAAGATTATTGTGCAATTGTAGCGGAGCTTTCTGATTGGAAGCCTCTTGGGACGTCAGCGAATATGATGTACAAGAGTTTTAAGTTTTTTATAACTAATTGCTTTTGCAAGGATGTTTATCTGATGTAATTGTCAGCGATTATAGATATGAGCGTATGGTAGAAGATAAAATCGAGTGCCGAGAAATCATTTACGAACAATATAATGGCGATTTAACTGTTGACGCTGAGGCGCAAATCAAGAAGGATCTTATAGCAAAGGTCAAGAATAATAAATGCTTGATTAATTAGTGGTCTGCCATAATCTGGCAGAGGCCATGGGAAGCTGTTAATATTTTTATAACCTTAATTAACAAAGAACTGAGTTATTTTTATTAGTAAATATCAATTACTATGTAAAAAATGGAGTAGTTAAAAACTATAGGGAGAGATGGTCTATGTATAAACAACAGGCAAAAGGTTATCTTTTGGAGGTAGTACTATCAAAATTAATTGAAGTAAATGGTTATGAAATAATAACTGAAGATACTATGCTTCATGAATCTCAGACACCATCTGAATGTAGGGAAATAAAGTATCAGGGTAATGGACTCAATGTTAGAGGGCGAGGAGGATATCATCAATTTGACTCATTAGGTACTTTTAAAATAACTCCTCCTTTCATTTACCCTTTAAGATTATTTGTAGAGGCTAAGTTTTATGCAAGAGAGAAAGTTGGAATTAATAAAGTGCGAATGGGGGTGGGAATACTTGAAGATATTAATACGAACTACTCTACAGTCGGTCTTGCGGGTGAACAATTAGCTGTTACGCGTTATCATTATAATTATTCAATATTTTCGACGACTGGGTTTACCGAGGATGCGCAACGTTATGCAATAGCACATAAAATTCAATTGATAGACTTATCAGGTGTAGAGTATAACCCTATAATAAAGTTGATTGATAGCCTGGTGGAGAGTATTCCTGTTGCGCTGAGTGAGAATAATAGGGAGTATATAGATATTAAATTTGATAAGTTTAAAGAATCCTTTAGAAAAGTTTTATTTGAGGACAATTCTGACGCGGTTGGTAATCTATCGGAACAATATGGGAGAGAAGTAGTTGTAAAAGTAGAGAACTTAAAAAATGTAATAAATGGTAAATTCTTATATTTAGCCTCCACAAATAGTGCACATATAATCCCATTATTGGTTACAGAAGATTTTTAATGAATTATTAAGGCATAATCCTCATCAAAAAAATAGCGATAAAGTGGAAACGTTCCCAACCTAATATCTGGATTATTGTTCCAGAAGATAATACTGACATTAGAATTACCTTTAAGTTGCCTAAATTATTAGATAAATATATGCGTAAGGAAGGGCGTTTAGAACATAACTCAAGAAATATAAAAGAAAATATCATAAAAAAAATGGCATTTATTGCGTATCTTGATATTGAAAGACCTACTCTTTGTACTTTGACGTATGATCAAATACTTACAGATGAAATAATTTTTAGAAGAAGTTAATGATTAGAGTTGTTATTAAGATTTAGAGGATATGTAGATTAAAAACTTTATCTATTTGCTATATCAAAGAATAGAAACTTACTCCTTAATAGATAGTAGATTTATTGCTATCTGTTCGTTAAGAAATAGTTAAATATTGATAATTAAGCCAACAGGGTACATATCACTTTTGATGGAGGTTTTTTTGTATCTTTTATAAAGCTAGGTATACTGATTTTAAGTGATAGATTTTTGTTTAAACAGTTGTTTGACAATAGAGGTCCTATGAAAACGACAAAATCTTTTGGCGAGTATCCCAAATATTCTCTCCATGATGCAAGGGTGCAGAAAATAGAATATGTAGATGATAATTTGATCCTTACTTTTGAGTACATTTTCTCTTATGAGAATGGTGTTGAACAAACTCATAAGGCTCAAGTTGTGTTTGAGACGTGCGATATGGATGATTTAGAAATTCTCGTCTTTAATAGTACAATATTAGATACCTTCACAGGTAAAAGAATAGAGTTGCCTCAGTATCAGCAGGAATATGGTGAAAGTGAATTCGAGGTTATTACAGAGACCTATAACTGGGGACGAGCTGTGTTGCAAGGTTGGTTGTGGACCGAAGGGAATCCCTGTTCACTGTATAATGAACATATACTTTAAAGGGGACATGGTATATGTAGTTGAGTGAGGCCGGAAATGAGCGATTTAGATTTTTACTATTTGCTGTACAGTTACATTCTTCACCGAGAAGAAGAGAACTCCACCGAATCTGAATAATGGAAAGTATTGCCCTCATCTTGTTATAAAGGGCTCTGAACAGCTGTTAGATGTAAACTTTATTGATGGTGAGGATGGCATCTTTGATAAACCAATACGTGCCAATACATTGCCAGTAGACGAAGATATAGATTATTCTGCACTACAAGCAGGTACTGAGTTCTTTATCATGGAAGGTGGTAATATTGTTGGTGAAGGGATTGTAAAAGAAATCTTTCAACATAAACCGTATGGGCGTAAATAATAAAAAAAGCTAAAAAGTTTGTAACGTGCAGATAAGGAGTGTATATGACAATTACCTATACCGAAGAAAAGAATTTTACCCCTCAACAGGTAGCAGATTTATTCCCTGTCTGTTCGTTGGGTAGTAGGTAAATATCCCTGATCGATTACACAAGGCGCTCATGAATTCCTCTCGTGTGATTAGTGCTTGGGATGGCGACCGTTTAGTCGGTCTTATTCGCGTCATGGATGATAGCGAGCTGGTATGTTTCATCAACTATGTGCTAGTTGATCCCTGACTATCATGGCCGCGGTATTGCAGGTCATTTGCTAGAAATGGTGAAAGACGCTTACAAGTCGTATTTGTACATCAACGTTATGATTGGTGATAGCAAGAATGCACCATTTTACGAGAAGCATGGGTTTAAGATAAAAGAGAATTCCTTACCAATGCAATATCGTAATGTGCCTAAATATACGAAATAATAATTGCTGGATAATCTATATAAAAAGTAATTTGTGAGATTATTAATATAAGGCTACACATCACTCATGGAATGTGTAGCCTTTGTTTTATAAACGGTATATACTAAAACCAATATGTAAATACGATGGAGAAAGATATGGATATATTAATACGCAAAGCGACAACTGCTGATTTAGATTTAGTGACACATATAGAAGCAACTTGTTTTCCTCCTGCTGAGGCGGCACCTCGTGAGGCTTTTAAGGAACGATTAGACCATTATGCAGGTCAATTTTTAATTGCCTTCAACGGTGATACACCGATTGGTTTTATCGATGGATTTGTAACAAATGATGAAATCTTAACGGATGAGATGTTTGCTGATGCTTCTTTGCATAATCCTAACGGCGCATGGCAGATGATTTTTGGTCTAAATACATTGCCAGAATACCGCAATCGTGGTGTAGGTGGTCAGTTAATTGAGGCGTTTATCGACCTTGCGAGAGAAGAAAACCGTAAAGGTGTAATTCTAACCTGTAAGGAAGAAAAAATCCCTTATTATGCCAAGTTTGGTTTTGTAAATGAAGGTAAATCAGAGTCTGATCATGGCGGTGCTAAATGGTATCAGATGCGCGTTCAGTTCAACAAATAAAATAAGCTGAAATCTTTGCAGTGCATTGATTTCAGCTTATTTTTGTTGGGAAAAATAGTAAGTTTTTACAATTCATTTAATTAGACTATACGGATTTGCTTATCTTTGTGCTTACCAAAATCCATATGGTTCATTAAATGATTTCCTTTACTTGAGCCACGCCTTTATCGGTTAGCAGATAGTATCCATTTGTTACATACAACAAGCCTTGTTTCTTAAGGTGTGATGCGGCTTGGTGTGTATAGTCTGGTTTCCAGTTCAAGTGTTCGTGAATGGTGCCGATACCGTTTCAATGGCTGCCACAGGTGTATTCATATGGGTATAGATGTGGCAGAGCATCATTGTTTCTCGATAGTGACGACGCAAGTGGCGTTGACGACGATAGGTTGCGATATAGCCCGTCTTTGGCGTGCAAATAACGGCAATTAATAAAGCGAGACCTATGGTTGTGGCGATAGCGCCTGCAATGGATACGTCTAGGGTGAAAGCAATTTCCGTACCGATGACGGCACAGATCATGCCGATGATGATACTGCTAGTGAGCATGGCTTTCACAGAGTCCGTCCATAAATAAGCGATAACCGCAGGCCCAATCATGAGACCAATAACGAGGATGGCACCTACCGCTTGGAAGGAGGCCACCACGGTGAGAGACACCATGGTCATGAGCACGTAGTGGATGAGGGCGGGCATAAAGCCGAAAAGCCCTGCCAATAGTGGATCGAAGGTGGATAACTGCAATTCTTTGTAGAAGAGCATAACTAATACGAGGTTGATGACCGCTACCCCAAGGGAAATCCATAGTGATACAGGACCTAAGTCGGTACCGTTTACAATCCATCTGTCGAATGGGGCAAACGCGATTTCCCCCCAGAAGTGCCGTATCTACGTCAAGGTGTGCGTTGCCGCTATAGAGACTGACGAGGATGATAGCAATGGAGAAGAGGAGCGGGAAGATGATACCGATAGAGGCATCTTCGTTGACGAGGCCCGTGTTATGAATCATTTCTGTAAGCCACACAGTGCCTACGCCGACTAGCGTTGCCCCTACTAGAAGCAAGGGTGAGTTTAAGTCTTCCGTCACAAAGAACGCGAGTACGATACCGAGGAATACGGTGTGCGTAATGGCGTCGGCCATCATGGACATGCGGCGCAGAACGAGGAATACACCAGGGATAGCGCACGCGATAGATACTGCAATGGCGATGAGTAAAATCTCTGTATGTACTGTCATGGGGCACCTCCTATATGAGGCTGTCCACCCTCTGCTCTATATATCTTTTGTTGCAAATCGGCGGGACTTATTTTTGCAGTGTCTGAAAGTAAAGCTTGTTTTGATTGTTTGTTGTTACGATATTGCCACAAAATGCCTCTATTAGGTGCAAAAATGAGGCTCAATAGTACGATAACCGACAAAATAACGATGATCGCAGGCCCTGTAGGCAGTTTTTGTACGGTTGTACTCCAAAGGGTACCGCCCATAGCAGACACCATGCCAAAACATCCTGCTAGTATACACATGGTACCTAGCTTGTTCGTCCACTGACGTGCCCCTACGGCCGGTGCGATGAGTAGGGAGCTAATCAATATAGCCCCTACCGACTGAATGCCGATGATGATGGTCATGATTAATAGGGAACGATATAAAATAAGTGTAAAGGTGACGGGAATTTGCAATGTTTTAGCGTATTCTACGTCAAAGGAAATGAGCTTTAGCTCCTTCCAAAATAAGGCTGTTAAAACGATAATGATGAGCGCTGCTGCCGATGTAATGTACACATCGCGGGCTAATATGGTGGCGGCCTGTCCAAATATAAATTTTGAAAGTCCCGCCTGACCTGCATTGTTTAGACTTTGCAGGTAGGTGAGTAGAACCATACCAAGACCAAAGAAGGCAGATAGTATAGTAGCCAGAGCGCCATCGAATTTGATTTTACTGTTTTCTACGGTGATGGTAATGAGCCACGCCGCAGTGATAGAGGACAGGGCGGCACCTATAATGAGCACCTCGATATCCTTAATGCCTGTCAGCAAGAAGGCGATAACTACACCCGGTAGTGCTGCATGGGAGAGACCGTCACCGATAAGGCTTTCTTTGCGCAGTACTGCGAAGGTCCCTGCAATACCACTGGCGAGGCCTAAGAGTGCCGTGCCGAGCAGTACCATCTGCGTCGTGTAGGATTGGAGTATGGTCATACAATCCTCCCCTTGCCGTAGGTGCGCTCGATGGCTTCCTCTGTAAACGTATCTGCTACAGGACCATAGGCAACAGTCTGTTTGTTCACCATCGTTACCCAGTCAAAATATTGAGGTACCGTATTTAAATCGTGGTGTACGACGATGACCGTTTTGCCGCGTGCTTTCATTTCTTGTAAAAGGGAGATAATGGCATGCTCTGTCGTTTTATCGACGCCCTTAAATGGCTCGTCCATGAGGTAAATATCTGCCTCTTGTACGAGGGCTCTCGCGAGGAATACACGCTGTTGTTGGCCCCCTGAAAGCTGACGAATTTGCCTATTCACATAGTCACTCATGCCCATTTTTTCAATCATGGAGAGGGCGAGCTCCTTATCCTTTTTACTTGGTCGTTTGAACCAACCTAGATGACCATAGCGGCCCATAAGTACAACGTCTAATACGGTAGTAGGAAAGTCCCAGTCTACGCTACCACTTTGAGGGACATAGGCGATTTTTCTTGTAATCCTTTTTGTCCATTGCAAGGTGGTGGTCGATATAAAACTTAACACTACCTGAGATAACTGTTAATAGGCCCTAACATGGCCTTTAATAATGTAGATTTACCAGCTCCATTAGGGCCGACGATGGCCGCTAAGGAACCGATGGGTACCTTCATATCTACGTCCCATAATACGGGTTTTTGTCGTATAGGCTACGGTCATATCTTCAACTTCAACGGCCCATTCCATAGAGACCTCCTTTTATCAATAAGTGCTACTAGCTAATGTTGCTAGTAGCACTTGTACTTACAATAACAAAGTAAATTTAAAACTATCTAAGTCATAAGTCCGAACTGTAACCAGACCTGTAAATTTACTTTGTCGTATTTAATTAAGTTAATCAAATCATTGTTTATTTAAGTGCTTTAACGATGGTATCGATATTGGATTTTACCATACCGATATATGTGCCGCCTTCAGTGCCTTCAGAACCGAGGGAGTCGGAGTATAATTCGCCACCGATGGCAACGTTCCAGCCTTTAGCCTTAGCTGCTTCTTGAACGGCTTCAATTGTTTTGTGCGGTACAGAAGATTCTACGAAGATGGCTTTAATTTTGTGATCTACGATGAATTGAACAAGTTCATTCACATCTTGTGTGCCTGCTTCTGTAGCAGTACTTACACCTTGCAAACCTTTTACTTCAAAGCCGTATGCACGAGCAAAGTATTGGAAGGCATCGTGTGCTGTTACGAGAACGCGAGATTCTTTAGGAATAGATTCTGCTTGAGTTTTGATGTATGCATCTGTTTCATCTAATTTAGTGAGGTATGCATCATAGCGTTTCTTGAAATCTTCTTTGTGAGCTGGATCTGCTTTAGCAAGACCTTCATAAACCGCTTTGGCAGCAAGTTTCCAGTTAGCTACATCGAACCAAATATGAGGATCTTTAGTTTTTACGCCATCTTCTTCGTCAAAGTCGAGTAGAGTAGCTGGATCAATGGCGTCGGATACGCGGATAGTAGCTTTATTTTGTTTTGTTAAATTATCGAAAATGGAACCCATTTTACCTTCTAAATGAATGCCGTTGTACACCACAACATCTGCCTTAGACATAGTTGTTACATCGCCGGCGCTCGCTTGATAGAGGTGAGGGTCTACGCCAGGACCCATGAGTCCTTGGACGGATACATGGTCACCGCCAATTTCTTTTACTAAATCCGTTAACATTGTAGTAGTAGCCACAACATTTAATTTTTTCTGATTGTCTTGGGCTGCATCTTTTCCACAGCCTGCTAATGCGAACAACATAAGTGCTAATGATACGACGATTAGTAAGATTCGATTGAATTTCATAATAAACCTCCTTTTATAGGTACTGCGTTAAAAACTTTAGTTATCTTGTTAATTACCCTTATTTAAGCGGAAAAATAGCCGCTACTAACGTAGCGGCTAGTGGCAGTTATACGGTCTTCTGCTAAGGTCAAAATAATTTAGGGAATAAGTGCTTGTAGATAGTTAGGCCCTATGAGGGCAACGATACCAAGTACCATCATGACCTTCATTTGAATACGCTTTCTACGTCTCATGATGAACCTCCTTTGTGTAATTTTTTGTCATATCAACCTGATATGTAAGTCCGAACAGTTATCTTGAAATCAATATATCATAAATGAGAAAATTTATCAATAAGAATTTATTCTTTAAATATTCATCTTTATTTAGTATGATATTATGCATAGACAAAATGAATAAGGAGGCTTATTATGAATAAATTATTCCGATACACTGCTGCAGCTGTACTCGTTGCATCTTTCGGCATGTTAGGTAATTATACAGCTGATGCGGCAAAGTTTTTAGAATCTCCAAGAGAGGTTCATATTGTAAAACCTGAGTTGCCTGAGATTCCTCAAACGGCTACGGTATCACCAGATATGCGCGTACGCTTCTTGATTGATAAAAAAGGAAATGTTAAAAATGTTTTCGTTGAACGCTCCTCTGGTTATGCTCCTGTTGATGACGCAGTAAAAAAAGCAATCATGCAGTGGAAATTCACACCTGCCATCGGCACGGATCAAAAGGCTCATGAATCTATTATTGGGATGACAATTACTCTGCCTAAGCATGCTGTAACAGCTAAATAAGGAGATAATGATGAATAAAGTGTTACGTTGTACAATGTTGAGCGCATTGTTTGTAACTGGTTTGGTGGCCTCTGTATTGGCGGCGCCTTATAAACCGCCTACAGCGGTATCTACGCCAGCTGTAGACCAAGCGGTTCTTGCCGGTTATAGCGGTGCTGTTCATGGTGCAGATGTACGTTTTACCATCAATGAAGACGGCTCTGTAGGGGATATTGAGATTGTAGCATCTAGTGGATCCAGCGCTGTTGATGCGGCTCTCGTTGAAACTATTTCTACATGGCGATTTAATCCTGCTACAGACTCTAATGGTAATCCGGTAGCATCTTCTAAAACTGAATATATTGATTTTTAATATCCAATAAAAGCACTCGTACATTGAACCGACCCCTTAATGTTAGACCAAAAATCTTAACGTTAAGGAGGTCGGTTTTTCTATGGCAAAATATAGCCTTATATTTAAATTAAAAGTCGTTACCGCATATCTAAACGGCGAAGGTGGATATGAGTATTTAACTAAGAAATATGGTGTAAAGACTACATCGCAAGTTCGTCGTTGGATTAGTGCATTTAAAGAATTTGGTAAAGATGGTTTGTGTCGAAAGCGAAATAATACAAGATATACTTCAGAATTTAAGCTAGCTGTGGTAGAGTCATACTTAACTAGTGAATTATCGTATCGGCAAATTGCATTACAATATGGGCTGAATAATCCTTCATTAATAGCTCGCTGGAAATCGGATTTTATGAAATATGGGACCAATGCTTTTTGTCGAGCGACCGAAAGGACGAATACCTACCATGAGTCGAACAGATGAAAAAAAGCAAAGATTACCACACATACTAAATCACGTAACCAAAAAGAAGAAAAAAAAGAATTAACACCAGAGCAAGCTCGTATTTTAGAATTGAAAAAAACAATTACGCTACGCTCAAATAGAGAATGCCTATTTAAAAAGAATTGAGGAGATTGCGCCTCGAGGACGCTCGAAAAATGAAAGAACAGCAAGAATCATTAGCAGTCTCCGAAGAGAATTCAAACTAACTGAGATTCTTGCTGCCTTACGTTTTTCCAAAAAGCAACATATATGTACTGGCAACAGCGCTTTTGACCGAGTAGATCCAGATCACAAATACGAATAGCTATTGAAGATATTCGTAAGGACCATCCCAACTATGGATATAGAAGATTGTTACCTTTGTTGCGATCACGAGGTATTGTTATTAATAAGAAACGATTGCAACGAATTATGCAAAAGTTCAATCTGCAAGTAATAGCATTCTCCCGTAAGAGCCGAAAAATATAACTCATATAAAGGCGTTAAAGGACGGATTGCACCTAATCGCATTAAGCGTAGATTCTATTGCAGTCAACCACATCAAAAAATTACTACAGATACAACTGAATTTAAGTATTATGAACTAGATGCAAACGGTGCTTTGAAAGTTGGAAAACTATACTTAGATCCATTTATGGATTTATATAATCTTGAAATTATTAGTTTTTAGTATAAGTCCCTACACCATCGGCTGAGTCTATACTTTCAGCACAACAACAGGCGATTGAAAAAGACTGCTGATGCTAAGTATCGACGGACATTTCATTCTGACCGTGGTTGGGGTTACCAAATGAAAGCGTATCAACATAATTTAAAAGTGCATAACATATTTCAAAGTATGTCTAGAAGAGGTAATTGTCTCGACAATTCACCAATGGAAAACTTTTTTGCTATCTTAAAACAAGAGATGTATTATGACAATACCTTTCATAGTTATGATGAGTTAAAAATGGCGATTGAAAACTATATTATGTATTACAATACTAAACGAATTAAGGAAAAATTGAACTGGCTAAGTCCAGTTGACTATCGTTTAGCTACTACTGCAGCATAAAAAATTCCGAGCAACCAGTTTAGGTTACTCGGAAATAAAAGTCTAACTTTTTGGGGTCACTACACATGGTATGGGTGCTTTTTGTGAGAAATTTTTACAAAATAATAAAACTGTATCTATAGCTACTGAAAATTACTTTCAAAATGATATAATAAAATCATAATCATCAATTAGCCCTTGGAGGTATACACATATGAATCCATTAAAACAAAAGCTAGATATTAACAATGAACGTTACCGAATTATTGTGTCCATTAAAGAAGATTATTTAGATGGAAAATTGTCCTTAGAAGAGGGCAATCGTATTTTAAAAGAAAAACTTGGCACTTGTACGCCTGATGAGTTTGCTTATGCAGAGCAAAGTTTAAAAAGGTGTTTACAAAGATGAAGAAATTCTAGATAGGATGGATGACCTATTGAACTTGTTTGATGGCGTATTAGTTCGCGCAGAAAATGAGTATCCAGAAAATCATCCGTTGTGGGTGTACTTAGAAGAAATCAATGCTGTTGAAAAGGTTGCTCTTGAAGCAGATGAATTATTGAAGCAAGAGAAGTTTATTAAGAATCCATGGCTTGGTATCTTTGATTCGTTAGCGCAATGGAGAACGCATCTGTCTCGTAAGCAAATCAATTGTATCCAATGCTAGAGGATCATGGTTTTGACCGTCCTACACGTATTATGTGGACCTTTGATGACGGCGTACGCGATGCTATCTCTGCATCCTATGCTTTGCTACGGGAGGATAAATACGAAGAATTCTTAGCGTCTGTACCAGAAACGTTAGAGAAGTTACGTGATTTGAACTCCAAAGAGTTAGAAGTGCTATTGCCCACATCTTATAAACTTTTAAGCGATGAAGAGTTTGTGCGCATGAGTAAGAATGACCATGAAATTGGTTATGCTATCATCGATCCGCCAGGTTTATATGTAGTGCCGGGCATCAATGACTCTGCGGCGCAACTAAATGCAAATAACTCCGGTCAAAATGGTGTATCTAATGAGTTCCTAAACGATTTGGCAGGACTATTATCCAAATATGTTGGTCCTGTAGGAGGTGCAGCCGTTAGTAAGGATGCTGTCCTAGATGTAGCCACTGGCAAATTGACATTGGAGCAAATCAATTTGTTGTTCCGTCATCTTCCAGTAGATTTATCTTATGTAGATGAAAATGAACTCGTTAAATTCTACAGTGATACACCTCATCGCATTTCCCTCGCAGTGCTAACGTTATTGGCCGTGAGGTTAAGAACTGTCATCCAGCAAAATCTGTTCATGTAGTAGAAGAAATCGTAGAGAAATTCCGTTCTGGTGAGCAAAGCCAAGCTGAATTCTGGATCAATAAACCGGGCTTGTTTATCTATGTTATCTACACGGCAGTGCGCGATGAAAATGGTAAATTCCGTGGTGTACTAGAAATGATGCAAGATTGCACTCATATCCGTGAGCTTGAAGGGTCCCGTACATTGTTGACTTGGGATAAAACTGACTTTGTAGGCGATAGTAGTAAAGAAAAATCCTTGGCTCAAGAGGCTGCAGAAGAGGTAGAGGAAGAACCATTAACAGCTGATGCAGATGGTCGATTCCATATCGATGCCAAAACGACGTTGTCTAATTTGATTAAACATAGTCCAGATATTGTAGATTATTTGATTTCGTTAAATCCTAAATTCGAGAAATTAAAAACGCCTATGGTAAAAGTAATGGCTAAGGTAGCTACTATCAAGATGATTGCAGAGCGCGGTGATTTTGATGTAGATAATTTGATCGGTAAAATCGACGCATTCATTAATAAAAATAAGAAATAATTGAACTTTTAAATGTGAAAGAGGCAAGGTCTTAGGGCCTTGCCTCATTTTATTATTGTCTTTAGACTGGTTCGCGACGTAGTCGCGAATCATAAAACCACCCGCTATGCGGGTGCGGCAACGAAAGTTATACAAAAAAATCACCTTGCTTAAGTATAATGGAGGTGTTCAAGCCGCATTATATACAAAAGAAAGGTGATTTTATATGGCAACAAAGACACAGAGCCTTGCGCACACAAAATGGTTATGCAAATACCACATAGTATTTACACCTAAGTATAGACGTAAAGTTATATATAATCAATACAGAAATAGTTTACGTGAAATACTGAGACGTTTATGTGAATATAAGGGCGTCAAGATTATAGAGGGGGAGCTTATGGCAGATCATGTGCATATGCTAGTGTTAATTCCACCTAAAATATCAGTTTCATCTTTTATGGGATATCTAAAGGGTAAAAGTGCGCTAATGATGTTCGATAAACACGCAAACTTAAAGTATAAATTTGGAAATAGACACTTTTGGTCCGAGGGATATTATGTAAGTACAGTAGGATTAAATGAAGCTACCGTAAAAAAATATATACGTGAGCAAGAGTTACATGACCAAATGAAAGATAAACTTAGTGTAAAAGAATATGAGGACCCTTTTAAGGGTAGCAAGTAATACATATCCCCTTTAAGGGGACCGTTACGAGTCAATGGCTATGCGGCTTGAACGTAGTGAAAGCCAGCGCCTTTAGACGCTGGCCTAGTACTACGGGCTTATAGCCCGTGAGCAAACCACCCGTTTTACGGGTGGTTCTGATTTTGTTATTAGTATTGTGCAGTGACTATGAACATTGAATCATATGTTGTTTACTTTGGTTGCAGCATTAAGGAATGATTAGTTATCAATTTTTATTATTAGAGATGTGTTGCACTAATTAAAAAAATAAACATACAATAATTTCCTGTAATTCATCTGTTTTGTGTATACAAATTTGATTGAAAAGGGTAAAATAGAAAATAATGAAAGTATTTGCAAAAACAATATTTTCATATATTAATATACTTTTACATGAGAAATTACAAAATATTTAAAGGTGAGGATCTAGATACTATGTCTACAAGACGCGTTTGGAAGCAAAGTGAAATTAAAACAAACCCATTATTTTCTAAGATGCGCAGTACTATTGAAACTGCATTTTATGGGAACAATGTAACGCCTGTAACATCCGTTGCACAAGCGTATCAACTTGCCGCTGAAGAGCCAGGTGTTATCGTCCTCGATATGCCTGTATATAAACCATGCGAGCAAGGTTTGCCAACTGATGCAAAGGTACTTGTTACAAATGATGGTAAAACTACAGGTCGCTATGCAAAAGCTCGTCGTATTATTGGCGATGAAGGTATTGATGAAGTAGAACTTTCTAATATTGCACGTGATGCTGTGTATGATAGCCGCGATAAAGAGTGGCTTGCTGCTGAAGCTATTGTTGGTTTAGATAAAAAATTTACCGCTCGTGCTCATTTGATGATTCCAAAAGATCACGCATCTACTTTGTATTCTTGGATCATGAACTTCAAGTTCTTTGATGCAGCTGTGAAAGAATTCTACGATGATAGTTTAGAAATCCCAGAAGGTGATATCTACATCTACTCTGATCCAGATTATATTGTACCAGGTCATCCAGGTGGTCTTGCTATCTTTGACCCTGCTCATAACTGTGCCATGATTCTTGGCATGCGCTATTTTGGTGAACACAAAAAAGGTACCCTTACATTAGCATGGTCCTTGGCTAATCGCCTCGGCTATGTTGCTTGCCATGGCGGTATGAAACGTTACAACCTTGATAATGGCAAATCCTATACTATCGGTGTATTCGGCTTGTCCGGTTCCGGTAAATCTACATTGACTCATGAAAAACATGATGGTCGTTATGATATCTCTATCTTGCATGATGATGCGTATATCATCAATACTGAGGATTTGAGTTCTATTGCTCTTGAACCTACGTACTTTGACAAAATGCAAGATTACCCTGTGGAACATCCTGCTAATGAATTCTTGTTAACATTACAAAATGTAGGCGTAACAATGGATGACGAGGGCCGTAAGGTTGTATTAGCTGAAGACGTTCGTAATAATAATGGTCGTGCTATCAAATCTCAATTCTGGACAGAGAACCGCGTAAATTATGTAGACGAGCCAGTTAATGCTATTGTATGGCTTATGAAAGATAAAACATTGCCACCAATCCTCAAAATTGATGATCCTGTACTAGCATCTACAATGGGTGCCACACTTGCTACGCGCCGTTCTACAGCGGAAAAACTCGATGCTCATGTGGATCCAAATGCACTTGTTATTGAACCGTATGCAAATCCATTCCGTACATATCCATTGGCTCTTGATTATGAAAGCTACAAAAAATTGTTCTCTGAATGTGGCGTAGAATGCTACATTATGAATACAGGCTTCTTCTTGGACAACAAAGTTCCAAAAGAAGTGACTCTTGATTTGTTAGAACGTTTGGTAGAAGGTACTTTGGAATTCAAACCATTCTATAAATATCCGAACCTTGAATATGTAGAGGTTCCTGGTTTGAACCACCATTCCAAGTGCGTGAGTACCATCACCAATTACACAAAGCTTTTGAGTTCCGCTATGACTATGTAGAAAACCTTATTGGTCATAAAAACGAATTACCAGAAGAAGTATTAGAAGTACTTAAAACATTAATGTAATCTCAAAATTTATTAACTCCTCAATATAATATTGAGATTGTCTAACTGCTCAAAGAAAAGGCCCTCCATATGGAGGGCTTTTTTGTTGTGCGTAAGTTATTATATTACTATGGCTCGTCATATATCTTGTATTTTGGTAATATATAGTTATAATAAAATCATAATGTTTTGTTATAAGGTGTTTCTATGGATATAAAAGATATTAAATACATAAGTACTATTGTCGAGATGGCATCGTTCTCTAAAGCGTCTAAAAAATTATATATTTCTCAGCCTGCGTTGAGTCAAAGTATTCGTCGTATCGAAGCAGAGTTAGGTGTTCCTATGTTTGCTCGTGATCGCACTAAGGTAGTACCGACGGCTGCAGCGTTACAAATTGCAAAAGAAGGGATGCCATTAGTTCATAAAGTAGAGGCTTTAACACAGTCTATTATCAACCAAGGTACGGATGTGGCATATCATGTGCGAATTGGTTTGTCCCAGTTTTATGGTCATCATATGTTAGGTAAAACGCTAAAGAGCTTTCAAGAAATTGAACCATCTTGGGAGTTCCATGTGGTAGAAGGTGAATCTCACTTCTTAGAGCAACAGATTTGTGATGGTTTAGTTGACGTAGGACTATTCCCGACACCGATTTATTCTCAAGCTCTTGAAAGCTATCCCGTACTTGATGAGCAAATTTTACTAGCTATTAGCGTAGAAAATAAAAAAGCCATTGCTATTGCAGACTCTCTCATGACGCCTGATGGCATTCGGGAAATCGCACCGTTTGGACCATTTCCGTTTATTCTTTTGCGAGAGGGCTTGAAGCTGCGGTCTTTGGTAAACCGATTATGTCAAGCGGAGTCCTTTGTGCCTAAAGCGGTCATTGCATCAGAAACATTGGATACTTGTCGCTCTTTAGTAGAAGATGACTATGGAATTACTTTCTTGCCGAGTACGCTTAATAGTAAGAGGGATGAAGATAAGGTTAAATTTTATCCCCTTGCATCAAAACTTTGCTTCCGTCAATTAGTTCTTGTTGCAAGATCAGATAGAGCAAAACGATTCCATTTGCCTGAAGTGGCAAATATTATGCAGAAATTCTTATAAATTATACAGGTGGCATATTGGAGTATTTAACTTTATTTACGAATAATAATTCATATAAAATAATATCTAAATATAGCATTCTATAGATAAAGAGGTTAATTCCTGTAAGATACAGGAATTAACCTCTTTTGCTTTGTGAAAGAAAACTGAAAATATCGAATTTGGTAAATATAGTAATTACAATATCTTTTGGCGGTAATGAGTCAAAAATTTCTCAAAAAAATAATTGACAAATGTCCTGTCAAAAAATATACTTAAAAGTAGGTTAAAACATATTTAGGAGATAGGATTTAAAGCCCACAAGTATGGTGGATTTAAAAAATAAAGTAAAAGTAGAATATGTTTTCTTGTTATTGACGGTTGGCCTATGTAGGCCCCTAGGAGGTTTATTATGAATAAAGATGTGGAAAACAAAAACACCCATGACCACAGCCATGGCGAACATCATCATGAACATCATCATGACCATCATTGCCATTGTGGCGGTCATCATCACCATCATGGTCACGACCACGATCATCATCACGATCATCATCATGACCACGATCATGAACATGGTCACGACCATAGTCATGCAAAGGCTATGCCGACGGATAAATGGGTGCCACACACTCATGAACCAGGGGTACCTCATGAACATGGCGTAAACGATTACATGAAAGCCGTTGCTGAGTATCGTAAAACATGGCCTACAAACAAGATGTAATTGAACAAACACCAGATCCTGCGGTACGTGAAATGATTCTTCGCATGGAGCAAATCGGTTGTGATACCGTGTTTGACCGTTTCGACAAACAACAACCACAATGTACGTTCGGTATTGCTGGCGTATGTTGTCGTGTTTGCTTCATGGGTCCATGTAAAATTACACCTAAGAGCCCTCGTGGTGTCTGCGGTGCTGATGCTGATCTTATCGTAGCTCGTAATATGACACGCGCAGCAGCTGGTGGCTTAACACAACATGGTGCGCATGCTCGCGAAATCTTGATTTCTTTGAAAGCTGCTGCTAACGATCAATTGGATATCCCAATTTTGGGCGAAGAAAAAATTCGTACTGTATGTAAAGCTTTTAACATCCCTGAAGAAGGTCGTTCCTTAAAAGAAGTGGCTAATGACTTGGCAGATGTTCTATTAGAAGATTTGAGCCGTGCATTACCTGGCGAATATAAAACAATTACAGCGTTAGCTCCAGCTGAGCGCCGTGAAGTTTGGAAAAACCTTGATATCTTACCTATTTCTGCGTACAATGAAGCCTTTGATGCATACCATCGTACTTGCGTAGGTACAGATGGCGATTGGGAAAGCAACATGAAACAATTCTTGCGTTGTGGTCTTGCTTTCACATTCACAGGCGTAGTAGCGGCAGACATCGCAACAGATGCATTGTTTGGTCAAGGTGGTCGTCGTACATCAAAAGTTAACATCGGTGCCTTGAAAAAAGGTTATGTTAACATCGCTGTTCATGGTCACTTGCCAACATTAGTATCTCAAATTTGTACAATTGGTGCCTCTGAAGAGTACTTAGAAAAAGCAAAAGCTATCGGTGCTAAAGGTATCCAATTCTATGGTATCTGCTGCTCTGGATTGTCTAGCATGTACCGCTATGAAAATGTTATTCCATTGTGTAATGCTATCGGTGCTGAACTTGTACTTGGTACTGGTGCACTCGATTGCTGGGTAGCTGACGTTCAAGATGTTTACCCTGCTATCATGGACGTAGCACGTTGCTTCAACACAAAAGTTATCACTACATCTGATGCAGCTCGTTTACCAGGTGCAGAACATATCGGTTACGATCATCACCATACAAACTTGTCTGAAACAAAAGAATTGGCTCGCAAAATCTTGGATCGTGCCCTTGAAGCGCATGAATTGCGCAAAGGCATGCCTGTATTCATTCCGCCATATGAAATTACGGCAGAGGTTGGTTTCTCTCCAGAATCCACTGTTAAACATTATGGTTCCTTCAAGCCATTAGCTGACGCTTTAAAATCTGGTAAAGTTCGTGGTATTGTCAACGTAGTAGGTTGTTCCAACCCTCGCGTTATCTACGAGAAAGCAACTGTAGATATCGTTGATACACTTATCAAAAATGGCTGTATCATCACAACAAACGGGTGTGCATCCTTCCCATTGATGAAACTTGGTTACTGTAATACAGATGCTATTAAGAAATGTAGCCCTGCATTGCAAGAGTTCTTGGGCGATGATCAACCGCCAGTATGGCATGTTGGCGAATGTGTAGATAATGCACGTTCCTCTGGTATTTTCGCTGGTATTGCTGGTGAATTAGGCCTTAACTTGCCACAAATGCCATTCGCTATGTCTAGCCCTGAATGGTCCAACGAAAAAGGTATAGATGCATCTCTTGGCTTCCGCTTGATGGGGATTAACTCTTACCATTGCGTTGAGCCACCTACACAAGGCTCTGATGCTGTTACAAAATGGCTTAAAGAAGACACTAAAGACATCTTAGGTTCTGTTATGTATGTAAATACTGATCCTAAGAAAGTAGCTGAAAAAATCTTAGCAGATATCGACGCTAAACGTGCTGCTTTAGGTTGGGCTGAAGTAAAATAGTTTATCCTTTGATAGATTATAATTTGTAGTTACGTATAAAAACACCCTCTATAGATCTTATAGTTATTATGACTATTAGAATTAAGAGGGTGTTTTTTATTGTTTATGGATAGATTTTTAGTAGTCTTGTATTAGCCGTAGTATAATGTACTAATTGTTTTAGACCTACTAAAGTGTGATGGTTTCACCATCTTCAGGCACTGCTACATGGCTTTCAATGTTGTTGCCTTTGATAAACTTGCGCACATCCTCACGGCTTGTTGCTGTGTGATTAACTGTATCCATGTGAACCGCAATGATTTTAGCCTCTGGTTTGCGTACCACCATGCGGCCAATATCTTTTGTGCCCATAATGATGCTATCTTCAAAGCCTAAAATTTGAGCATATCCTGTATTCATAATAATAACGTTAGGGTCAAAACGATGCAGTGCTTTGTCTACATCGCTTGTCCACATTGTATCGCCTACAAGGTACACAGTTGGTTCGTCCTGTGCTTCAAAAATAACGCCCATCGCATCGCTTAATAATTGCGCGAGATTTGGATTCGTATACATTTCTACCGTGCCGTGGGAGCCACCTGTTTTTCTTAATGTAATACCATTAAACTCTAGACTTTCAAAAATGATGCGTACATCATTAAAGCCTTGTGACGTAATAAGTTCTTTATCCGCTGTATTTTGTACAAAAATAGGAAGTGATTTTGGAATAGCATCAATTGCCGTATCATCCCAATGGTCAAGATGTGTGTGTGTGACTACCACTGCAGTTACATTGCTTAATAGATTGTCCATTGATAGAGGTAAATCAACCATAGGCATTCTTTGTTGATAGTTAAATGTTCCTTCAAAGCCAGGATAAGTATCTTTTGGTGCTAAGAATGGATCAATTAGGAATGTTGTATTTTTATTGTTAATTTTCCTGTGGCATTTCGAATGTGAGTATATTGTGTCATAGTTATCTCCTTAATTAAATTATTGTCGATTTAATTGAATAGATTATTATTTGTAATCTCTAGAACTAGTATACCTTGTTTTGTTATACTAGTCTCAACAATAATTAACACTATGTTTATTAATAGACACATTGTATAAAAGTGTCTATATTGGAGGTTATATGATAACTCGAAAAGAAATGACACGTATGTTGTTAAAAGAAGGCTTGCTTAGTTGTTTAGAAAACCATTCTTTTGAGTCTGTAACAGTCACATTGTTGTGTAAAGCTTCAGGTATAACTCGAGCTACTTTTTATTTACACTATAGCAATATCATGGAAATTGTTGATGATTTAGTGGATGATGCAATCGCTTATTCAAAGCCAGGAATGGTAGATAATAATAATTTACAAATTATAGCTAACACCTTATCAGTTGCTTCTAATTCTGTTTCGTTGAGAGAAGCATACGATTCTATTTTTGATAGATTGCCTCTATGTCAGCGTATTATACGACATAAAAAGTATTTACCTTTATTTTTAGATGAACAAATTTCAGAATATGTATTACAACGCATTATCCGGAGTGAAAAAGATCGACAAGGACTCGTTATGGCAGAGGTACTTGGAGTTTCGTTTGATGTGGGGGTATCTATTTTTATATTTTTAGTACACGGTCTATATGCTGTTAATAAACAATATAAGTGGACTCAAAGTGATCAGTGGTTAGAAGCTCAGAAAATTATTTTTGAATTCGTTTACCGTGGTTTACAAAGCAAATAGTATTTATACTCGCATATGTTTTAGTATTCTATGAAGTTTTTAGACAACGAAAAAAGGACTCCATATGGAGTCCTTTTTTCATGTAAGGGGGAGTGTTAGTATTAATATCAAATGAACCATGTATTTAAACAAGTAGTAGGTTTGGGGTTAGTATTACTTGTCGGGAGATAAATACACGTACGGTAACCAGGGAATTGTTACCTCTATTTATCATTTGATGTAGTTATTATAAAAAAACAATAAATGAGTTAAAAATGAAGATATTTAATAAATTACTTTAAATTTCTTATATTTCTAAAAAAACTTCGTAATTTAGTTTAATTATTGTTGATAAATATGGGGCAATTTTGGTATTATATATAAAGGAGAAGTTGTATATTTTATAAAGGTTTAATGCCATTAAGCTTTTTATAAAAGTATACAGCTCTATAGCATGAGAGGAGCAGTCATATGAGTAAAATATTAACCATATTATCTCTTTGTGGCTACTCAGTATAGGGGGGACTGCTAACGCAACGGACTGGTACTATGTTGGACCAGATGCATCAGGAAACCAATTATTTATTGACAACGACAGTGTACAAAAGAGTGATTATGATGCACTTTTGTGGCTGCGAGTCAATGAACTGGGTGGCGACGAATTGCGGTACAAAGTTTATATCAGTAGATATAATAGAACCATGGAAACATTGAAGGTTGATGCGTACATGGCAGACGGGACGCCGTATGAAAATGTAGAATTTAATGAAAACCCTGAGCCTATTGAGGGTAATACTAATGGGCATGCTATTTACAATTTATTATGGAATTAAAAGAACCATCTAGCACAGCAAACTAGATGGTTCTTTTTATGTGTAAAATATTTATAAATCCTTAGGAATATTATTTATATACTACATTCTCAGAACATTGAGAATGGTATATACATGAAGTGATTAAACTTGGGCAGAATTACGGCTCAATTCTAAGTCTTGAATCATTTGAAGATCGTCCTTAGGAGAGCGACCGCCCGTTGTTAAGTAGCCACCAACCATGATGCCGTTTAGGCCACCTTTTAAAGCGTAAGCTTGTAAGTCTCGTAGATTTACTTCGCGACCGCCAGCAGTACGAATCAATGCAGTAGGCAAGATAAAACGGAATACGGCGAAGGTGCGTAAGATATCTAGAGGACGTAATGCTTTATTACTTTCAAATGGAGTACCTTTAACAGGGTTCAAAATGTTTAATGGCACGGAGTCAATATGTAAACGTTTAAGCTCAAACGCCATTTCTACACGTTGTTCTAATGTTTCGTTGAGACCGAGGATGCCGCCAGAGCAAACGCGAATACCTGCTTTTTGAGCATTATCGATAGTAGACATTTTATCTTCGTAGGAATGAGTTGTACAAATATCTGGGAAGTGACTAGGTGCTGTTTCGATATTGGAGTGGTATCGAGTTACACCCACTTCTTTTAATTTGAGAGCTTGTTCGTAAGTTAACAAACCAAGAGAACAGCAGATTTCGAGGCCAATTTCGTTTTTGATACGGTCTAATACGCGAATGATTTGGTTAAATTCATCTGGGTTATTAGTATTACGACCACTCGTTACGATGGAAAAAAACGAATAGCGCCGGCTTCTTTAGCTTTGCGCGCTGCCTCGAGGATGCTTTCATCATCCATGAACGGATATACTTGAACACCTGTTTCGTGATGGGCAGATTGGGCACAGAATTTACAGTTTTCAGGACATTTGCCAGATCGTGCATTTACAATGGCGCATACATCCACGGAGTTGTCATTGAAATGCTGGCGAATTTTATCAGCCATAGCAAGTAAAAATCATAGTGTCATCGTCTGACGTATGAATCAGCTCGATTGCTTCTTCCTTAGTGATTTCGCCGCCGTTCATAATGCGGTTTGCAATAGTAAGGATTTTTTTCGTATGTACCCACTTGGGATGGTTGTTGGTCTGTAGGCAAAGCCATAATAGCCTCCAAGAATTGTTAACTTAATAAAAAAACATAAAAATATTGACAATCTGATTGTAAACCTTCGTGCATAAATTGTCAACCAAATGTATTTATTGGTTAACATAGTTAAATCTAGGTTGCTATAAATTTAGTTTGCATTCCCTTTTTATGAGAAAAAAATATGTGATTATCCTATAATTTATATTTATTAATAATTTGGAGAAATTTATTTTTAACTATATCTTTTTTTAGGCTAATTGATAGCTATTTTTTTAACTTATCTTTTAACGTTTTTGTAGTATAATAGACTATTGTAATTACTATATATAACTATAATAAAAAGTACTAATACAAGGAGTGGATATAGATGCAGCCGTTTCGATTTATACACTGTGGTGATCTGCATTTAGGGGCACCCTTTCAATATGCTACAGGTATTAGCCGCGCCGTTGATCGCGCCGTGAGCGAAGCTACCTATGTAGCCTTTGATACAATCATTGATACTGCTATCGATGAGCATGTTCATGCCGTTGTCATAGCTGGTGATATTTATAATAGCGAAGACCATAATTTAGAGGCTCAAGTGCGCTTTGTGCGCGCCATGTATCGTTTGGCAGAGCATCGCATTGCAGTCTATATGGTGCAAGGTAATCATGATCTGCTGAAAGCTGGAAGGCGCAACTGCAAATGCCAGATAATGTACATGTATTTTCTAGTGAACAAGTACAACGTTTTCCATTAATTGTTAACAATATAGAAATTGGTGGCGTTTATGGTATCAGTTGTGGTCATGGTAATGAAAGCGAAAATTATGCTCGTCAATATCGTGCTTTTGAACGGGATGAGTTTTCTTTGGCCGTCATGCATGGCACGGTAGGTTCTAGTGTAGGCGCCGAAAATCACAATGTGACTGGTCCGTGTAATTTGACGGATTTAGCTGAGGCCGCAATGGATTATTGGGCTTTAGGACATATTCATAAATCACAAATTCTCAGCGAGGAACCTCTCGTTGCATATGCGGGCAATCCTCAAGGCTTACATCGTAAAGAAATAGGTCCTAAAGGGTGCTATTTAGTTTCTGTATCTCACAATGCTCATTGTGAACCGAGATTTATTGAAACTAGTGCCATTCGTTTTGAGGAAATCAAGATCGATATTGCGGGTATGCAAAATGAATCTGATTTATTGGAAATTTTGCGCCATAAAAAAGAAAACTTGCGCAAGCAGCACAAGAGAAATATTTTACTATCCATTGTTCTCAGTGGTACTGGCCCGTTACATCGCCTATGTACACAAGAGGGCGTGCGCAATTTGTGGCTTCAAGAGTCTCAAAGTGAAGAAAAAAGTAAATCTGTGTTCGTCATGCCTTATCGCATCATTTCTAATACGCGCCCTAGCATTAATTTAGCGGAACGCCGTTTATTATCCGATGTAGTAGGCGACTATTTGCGTGCTTATGACGATATGATGGAGGGGAATGCTGTACAAACAGTACGCCAAATTTTGGCTGATCGTCCTGAATTTAAACGATTAGGCGTATATGCAGATATATTGAGCGATGAATTATTAATGCGTGCTTTGAAACGTTGTGAAATAGAAGGTGTTACTGTATTGATGGGGGCTAATGATGAACATTAAACGCATACGATTTGATGAATTTGGCCCGTATCGTGATTGGTCTTTCACAACGGGTAACAATGGGGTTCAGCTCATGTATGGCCCTAATGAAAGCGGTAAAACATCGCTGCTCGAAGGGATGCGTACCTTATTATTTGGGGGCACTCATAAGGCCTATGGTCCTATGACTGGCGCTCTCGAGGTGGAACGCAATGGTGAAAGCTACTATATTGGCCGCAAAGGCAGACAGCTAGACTTTACAGTCCTGGAAATCCTGCTATCCATGAAGAGCCTGCTCAGTATTGGTGGCATGGAATTGATAAAAAGACATATAATCGCATCTTTGCATTGACCTTAGAAGACTTGCAAGGCCTTGATGTATTGCAAGAGGTAGAGGTTCGGTCTCGTTTCTTTGGCGCTGAAGGGGGCGAGCATTTAGGCTCTGTCGTAAAGGATGTGGAAAAAGGAGCCACTGATTTACTCGTAGCATCCTCAAACGGCAAACGTCGTATTAATGTATTGATGGATGAGCTGAAGGAGAATCGCCAAAAGCTAAGTCAATTGGCAGAGCACGAAGCACAATACGTGGAGTTGCAGACAGCCTTTCACAGTACGGAACAGACGGAAAATGAGTTACAAGGTCAGTTGCAAGAGTGGAAGGAATACCGTGATGGCATAGATGTAGTGTTGCGCGCATGGGATACGTATCGCCGCAGTGAAGAGGCGCGTATGCACATGCAGCAGTACAACAGTGAACTCGCCTTGAGCCGCGATGAGTTCCTTACGATCGATGAGGATATCAAACGAGCTCGTGACAATATGCAACTATGGCAAGAAAAGGAAGCGGCGTTAATGCCAGCTAACTTTAGCCCAGATAGTCCGTTTGGCACCTATGGTCAAGATATTGAGGACCTCATTCAACAAGGTGCTAAGTGGGAACAATTACGCCGCGAGTGCGAAGAAGGGGACGCGTACATTCATAAGGTACGCGAGCAACTAGAGTACTCTCGCAAGATGTATTCGGCATGGCGTGATGATGAACCGATGGCTGAGGATGTGAACTGGTTTGAAGGTGAACGCTTAGCTAGTCGTCTACGCACTGCTAAAGATCAATTGTTACATTGGCAGGACCGAAAGCCTGCAGAGGCTTCTGATGACCTCCCAACAGCTAACCTTGAAGGGGCATCTTTGCCGAATTATAGCGAAGAAGAGCTGGTGAAAAAAGAACATCTCGAACGTGAGTTAGAGTTAATCTTAATGGATATAGATCGAGTGACTGTAAAACGAGATAGTTATGGTCCAGATGCTCAACCGACGAATTTACCAAAATGGTTACAACGTATTAGCGGTGTAGGTGCCGTTATTGGCGTATTGCTTGTGTTAGCAGGATTATTGGTTCTTGAATCTGTGCTCTATACTATTGGGGGCTTTATCTTATTGATTCTGTCCATGGCGCTATTCTGGTATGCTACGTGGAGAGCCCATAATGGTAATTCCGATGTGTCTAAATTGAACTATGAGTTACAAATCTTATCCTCTCGTAGATCCGATGTAGAACATCAGTTAGAAGCGTTGATTAAGGCAGCTACACCAGTCATTAGCCCTGTTCCATCTTTAGAAGGGGCAGCTCATCTCGATCGATGGATTCAAGAAGGCCATACATTGCAAGGTATTTATGATGAAGCCCTTGCGGCTTGGCAGGCTTGGTTGCCTCAAGGGGCGGCGAAGAGCCTTACAGAAGATGATTTCTTCGGCCTCAAGCAAGAGTATGATCGATACCATGAACAGTTGCGGACTATTGAAGGTTACGAGAAGCGTTTAGCAGAGCATAAAGAAGGGTTACGCGTTATCGAAGACCAAGCGATGACCTTGTGGTATAACCTTGGTGTAGAGGCGCCTGTATCTCCAACTGAGCTTAAACGCATTTACAACCAATATAAAAAAACTTCCAACAAAAATAAAATCGTATGGGAACAAAAAGGAAGCACAACGCAAAAAGCTTCCGCAATGAATACGATAATTGGCATCGAAAGGAAAAAGAATTACTCCTTCGCCAAAAAAAGAATTACTTCATAAAGCTGGTATGGAAAGCTCTAACGAGTACCGTCAACATCTTATTGATGAGGACCAATATAAACAGTGGCAAACCATTTACAAGCAAAGTCAGGTACAACTAGATTTATTAGCACCTGATGCGGAGAATAAAGATTTGTTCTACCGTCGTTTGCGAGAAGGTAACAAAGATAATTGGCTCGATGAATTGGCTCATTCCGAACGGGAGATGGCATCTATCGAAGATAAATTAGCTACCTTGTACGAGCGTCGTGGTCAAATTGTGGAGGCTATGCGCGCTCTTGGGTCTGACCAAGAGCAACAGCAAATGTTGCAAGAGCGCGAAGCTCTTCAAAGTGAATTAGAGGCTGCCTTGGAAGATTGGGCTACACAAGTTTTGATGAGCCACTGCATGGATAAAGCACAACAATCTTACGAGCAAGAGAAACAGCCTCACATGCTTGAACTAGCATCTTCTTATATAGAACGTTTGACTGGTGGTATCTATACCTTTGATATCCTCGGTATTAACGAAGGGGTTGCTCTTGTTAACGGCAATGGGGAGCGATTAGAGCTTAAGTTCTGGTCTAGCGGCTTAGCTGACCAAGTATACCTAGCGTTGCGCTTGGCACTGGCAAAGGTATTCTCATACCAAGTTGAGTCCTTGCCGATTATCTTAGACGATATCCTTGTACGTTTTGACGAAAACCGTCAACGTAGTGCTTGGAACTATTGGCTGAAATTGGTAAGAACCAACAAATCTGGTTATTTACTTGCCAACGAACTGTATATGATATGGCTCAATCTATTACCGGTATTGATCGGCATAGATTAAGTCGCAGTTAACTTCAAATCCCTGTGGAGGCTTTTCGCTTTCATAGGGACTAGTAAAGAATAAAATCATGTAAGAGGTTGTAACTAAAATAACTGTTTTAGTTATGTAACTGTGTTAGTATACATTTAGAAAGAAAGGGGTTGAACACTTGAATACAGCATATTTGGACATGATCCAAGGGAAGAACCCTGGTGTGACGCCTGTGTGGTATATGCGACAAGCTGGTCGTAGTCAGGCGGAATACCGCAAAATTAAAGAAAAATACACTTTATTTGAAATTACAAAAGAACCTGAATTATGTGCTCGCGTTACGGAGTTACCTGTTAAAGAATACGGTGTTGATGCGGCTATCCTTTACAAGGACATCATGAGTCCTATGGTGGCGATGAATGTAAATGTAGAGCTGAAAGCTGGCGTAGGGCCTGTATTCAGCACACCTATTCGCTCCATGGCTGACATAGATAAATTAGAAGCCTTTGACCCTACAAAGGTCGACTATATTGCAAAGACGATTACGTTATTAACATCTGGCATGCTTGACGTACCGCTCATTGGTTTCTGCGGTGCGCCGTTTACGATTGCATCCTACCTCATCGAAGGGGGACCGACGAAGAACTATAATAAAACTCGCGGCATGCTCATCGGTGCACCCGATGTATGGGATGCGTTGATGACAAAATTGGCTGACATGTCTATTGCGTACTTATCCATGCAAGCCGAGGCAGGTGCTAATGCGCTGCAAATCTTTGACTCTTGGGTAGGTGCTGTTAATGCGGATCAATATAAACAAGGAATTTACCCTCATATGGAACGCATTATCAAGACGGTGAAAGCAAAATATCCTCATTTGCCTATGGCTATGAATGGTGTTGGTACAGACCATTTAGTATCTATTTGGTCTCATTTGCCTCTTGATGTTATCGCTCTAGATTGGCGTAGCTCTATCGTTATGGCGAACGAGCGTGGCGTAACACAAACGGTACAAGGTAACCTTGACCCAGCATATCTATTCGGAGATGAAAAAACATTGGCTCGCGAAGTGGACCGTATCTTGCTCGAAGGCATTCGTTATGGTCGCCATATCTTCAACTTAGGTCATGGTGTATTCCCAGAGGCAGATCCTAAAAAACTCCATTGGTTAACGGACTATGTTCATGAACGTAGTCGTGAGCTATGGGCTCAAGAGGGTTAAGCTGGTGAAAGTAGAGAAAAAAGGATTATTATTTCTATCCTATGGAAGCCCTTCAAGTAAGGAAGATTTAGTGCCGTATATGACGAGTATTCGTCATGGCTGCGTGCCCACAGAAGGCGAGATTGCAAATCTTACTCGTCGCTATGACGTGATAGATCAATGGTCTAATCTAGAGTTGCAGAAGATGGCAGAGAATCAATATAAAACGTTGATGACTTTATTGCCAACTATGCCATCAGCTATTGGTTATTTACACATGAAACCATCTATTGCTGAGGCGGTAGACTCTTTAGTCCATCAAGGGGTGGAGCATATTATAGCTATTGTGACGGCTCCGTTTTTTACATCTCTTGGTACTGGTGCCTATGAAAAACAAGTGCAAGCAGCCATTGGTAAGCATGGGGCTGTAACATTCGATTTATTCGTTCTTGGTGGGACCAACCGGCTTTTACAGAATACTGGAAACAAGCAGTCGCAGATTGTGTGAGTGCGACTGAAGATATATTCGTTATTTTTAGCGCTCATAGCATACCTCTTATCAATAATCACGGCGGTGATTCTTATGCATTCGCCTTACATGAAAGTGCCAAAGAGATTGCAGAGCATTGTAAGTTATCTAAGTGGACCGTGGCGTGGCAGAGTGCGGCTCCCCACGGTCAATGGTTAGGCCCTACAGTGGAAGAGGCTATCGACCAAGCTTTACAGACTGGTGCCGCGCATATTGCTTTCGTGCCTTTTGGCTTTGTAAGTAATCATGTTGAGGTCCTATACGATAATGATGTAGAGTGTAAAGAGCTTGTTGAAAATGGGGGCGCAATGTATTTGCGGGCACAGATGCCGAATTGTAATGAAACATTCTTACAAGCCATGGCGAGTGCAATAGTAGAAAGGATTCATTCGTGAACGTAACAATTGTGGGCGGTGGCCTAACAGGGCTAACAGCGGCTTATTATCTAGGCCATGCTAAGCCAGAGTGGAACATCACTCTTTACGAACAAGCACCACGATTTGGTGGGAAAATACAAACACAACGGGTTGATGATTTCGTTGTAGAACTCGGTCCAGATTCTTATTTGGGCCGTAAAACTGAAATGACAGATCTAGTACACGATTTAGGTTTAGGTGATACCCTTGTGTCTAATGAGACGGGGCAAGCCTTTGTATATGATGAGGGCTCAATTCATCCAATCCCAGGAGGCTCTATCATGGGCATCCCTACGGAAATGATGCCTTTTGTGAAAGCAACGCTCATTTCTTGGTCTGGCAAATTGCGTGCTGGCTTAGATTATTTCAAGAAGCCTTATAAGCTCGATGAAAATGGTGATGTGTCCATTGGTCATTTCTTTCAATACCATTTAGGTCAAGAAATGATGGATAAGCTTATCGAACCACTATTAGCTGGTATCTATGGTGGTGATATCTATAAAATCAGCCTATTGTCTACATTCCCTCATTTTATTCAAGTAGAACAAAAATATGGGAACATGGTAAAAGGGATGATGGCTGCTAAGATGGGACACTCAAAGGCGGGCGTTTCTAAGGCTGCCAAAGGTGCCGTAGCAGAAGGCGATGTGCCACGTGCTGGTAAAGGTATCATGACAGACCGTCAATTTGAAATCCATGAAGCAAAGTCTAGTCAAACTGCATCTACGAATACTAGTTCAAACAGTTCTGGCCATGCCACAAATACTAGTCCACACCGACAAACTAGTAAGGTTCAAGCGGATATGGCGAGCCGTAAGGGGACTGCTGCTCAATCTGGTATGTTCCGCCAGTTAACAGGTGGTCTTGAAAGCGTGATTACCGCTATTGTTGATGCTATGCCTAGTAATGTGCACTTGCATACAGGTACGCTAGTTTCTAATATTCGATATGTTGAAGGTATGTATGCTATTGATGTGGAGAACTCTGGAAACGATACTTGTGGCTGTCAATCTAATGCCAATTCCATTAAACTTCTTCTATTAATACTGATTCTATTAATGCTGATAATAAGGGTGGAGCTAGCGGGGCTACTACAGATTCAGCTATAGAGGTACTTCTTGATAAAGCTCCTGCTATGGCGAATCATGTGATTATCTCGACACCTCCTGCCACATATACACAATGGTTTAAGGATGACCCGGGTTTTGATTTCTTGCGTTCTATGGAGCAATCAAGCTGTGCTATTGCTATTATGGCCTTTGATAAAAGTACCTTTGATGGCGACTTGAAGGGTTCTGGACTGTTGATTACTCGTAAGACAGACACACCGCTTACAGCGTGTACCATTCTAAATCAAAAATGGCCGCAAACAACGCCTGATGATAAAGTGGTGTTGCGCGTCTTTATCGGTAAGCCAGGCAATGATGTGGTAGAACAATATAGTGATGAAGAACTTTCAGAATTAGCAGTCGAAGAAATTCAACACATTATGCGTTTCTCTGCTAAGCCTGAATGGGTGCGCATCAATCGCCTCATTCACTGCATGCCGCAATATAATGTAGGGCATCGTGCAGGTATCAAGGCTATACGTGAACATGTAGCTGAAAATTATCCAAATTTACACCTCATCGGTACGCCATTTGATGGCATCGGTATTCCAGATGGTGTAAAACAAGCAAAAGAATTAGTGCAAAACCTTGTAAATGAGAAGTGAAATCGAAAACTAACTTGAAAAGACTCCATATGCTATAATAGTATATGGAGTCTTTTCGATTCCTATTGTAATAAAACTATATCATTTTAATAGAATCACCATAGATAGGAGTGATCATAATGGGAAAAGCAATCCCTACAGTAGAAGGTTGGCATAGTCAACACATGGTATTTGCCATGGATTTTAGCGCATGGAACTGTTTTACAGCTGATGAAAAAGCAACAGCGCGCAACGAATTAAAAGCATTCTTAGCAGACCTTGAAGCTACACATCAAGCTAAAGAAGGTAGCTATGCATTCTATGATTGTAATGGTGCAAAAGGGGATTTGATCCTATGGATCCTTGGTCCATCCCTTGAATACTTGGCACAAGTAGAACGCAAGTTCCGTCGCCTTGCAATTGCTAGCGTGTTGGTACAAACTTACTCATATACATCTGTAACAGAAGTAAGCGCCTATGTTAAGGCTAAACTTGATACAGAGGAAGTTAACAAAAAACTATATCCTCATGTACCTCGCGACAAATACATCTGTTTCTATAACATGACTAAAAAACGTGATGGTGCAGATAACTGGTTCATGTTACCACAACAAGAACGCGGTGCGTTGATGCGCTCTCACGGTGAACTTGGTAAAACATACCTAGACGTACTGTCTGAATACACTACAGGTGGCGTTGGTTTAGATGACTGGGAATGGGGCATTACCATTTTCAGTAACGACGACATCCAATTCAAAAAAATCGTATACGATATGCGCTTCGAAGAAGCCAGCGCAAGATACGGCATCTTCAGCGACTTCTACGTTGGTACCATCATCGACGATGCACTATTAGAAGAAATCTTTGGGATAATAAAAGGGACTGCTTGGCAGTCCCTTCATTCTAATTTGACGATATATATCTTTAACTCTATAATATAAATAGATAGTCAGACGAGTAGGAACGTCAGGCGCATCTCAAAAAATGAATTATCTAGGAAATGGCCTTTCTGTTTATCTAATTACGCATGGTAACGGAGGGCTATTTGCTTTTTGTGAGGCAAATAAGCGCTATAAGTGCACCAAAGGAAATGACTAATGTCAATATTCCAATGATAACTGTAATAAGTTCAAAGTCACTCATAAGCTCACCCCCCTTCTATAACGAAGAGAGGCCCAACCTCGCTGACTACCTTAAGACTATTATAAGCTGAACAAATATACGATACAATAAGCAGAGATTTATTGGTATATATGGATTTAATAATGAAAAAGGGGACTGCCTAGCAGTCCTTTTTTTCTCCCTCTAAAATGAAGGCTATAATTGTAAACAGAAACTATAATTTACATTTCCCTAAAATGCTAATACACATCTAATTTTTAATAAAAGAACTCCCTCATAAAATCCGACTTGCGGGTTCAAGGCCTATGGCCGCAGAACTAATTCGCATGGAGGATTGTTGAGGGAGTCTTTTATTACCTTATTGGGTTGTAAATTATAGTTTCTGTTACACCCTATACGTTCATATTAGCTGCTTTACGCACATAGAACCAGTAGCACACAGCTACTGTTACCAGGTTGAACACAAGTAATGCAACGAAAGCTGGGTAGATACTACCGAATGTAGTATATGTGAAACCGAAGATTTTAGGTGTAATGAAGGCACCGTATGCAGCCACGGCAGCAACGAAGCCTGTGATCAAAGAGGATAACAACGGATTGCCAAATACGTGTGGAATCATACGGAATGTAGCACCTGTTGCGAAACCACAGCATACGAAGGTCAATACGGACATCGCAAAGAAGAATGGGAAGTTGTGCATGTTGACACCAACTGGAATCAATGTAGTAGTAACACATAAAGTAATAAGGCTGATGAAAGTAACCTTTGTGCCGCTGTTAATTTTATCGGCTAACCAACCGCCTACAGGGCGAAGCGCACCTGCTACAAGAGGACCAACAAATGCGATAGAAGCAAATGGAACTTCAGGGAATTCTTTACCTACTAATAGGCCAAGTGCTGCAGCATAACCAGAGAAAGCACCGAAAGAACATGTATATAACAATGTAAGTGCCCACGTGTGTTTGTTGCCAAAGATTTGAACAAGGTTTTTAGGATTTGGTTTTTCTAGTGGTAAGTTATCCATGAAACGCGTCATCAATGCAAGGATAACAACGAGTGGTACAATCCACATGAAAGCTGCATTGGCAAGGTATACTGCATTACCTTTAATGATAGCTGGTGTTACACCAAATACGCTACCTAGTGCAGCAGAGCCCATAGCAAATGGAGCTAAGAAGTAGATTACGGAGATACCAAGGTTACCAACACCACCGTTGATACCAAGGGCTGTACCTTTTTCGGATTTAGGGAAGAAGTTGCCAATGTACGCCATGGAGGACGAGAAGTTAGCACCCGCTAAACCGATAAGGGCCGTTAAGATCATGAATGTCGTATAAGAAGTCGTTGTATCTTGTACAGCAAAGCCGAGCCATACAACAGGAACTAATAAGATAATTGTGGAAATAAATGTCCAGTTTTTACCACCGATTAATGCTGGCATGTAGGTATATACAAAACGTAATGTAGCACCAACAAGACCTGGCAAGGCCGCCAATGTAAATAATTGATCGGTAGTGAAATTAAAGCCTGCGCCGTTGAGTTGCGCTGCAATGGTAGCCCACAAGTACCATACGCAGAATGAAAGTGTTAATGCAATCGTGGATATAACCAAATTTTGTTTAGCAATTTTTTTACCAAACTTTTCCCAAAACTCTGGATTTTCTGGTTGCCAATTAGCCACAATTTCGCTACGGCTTGCCCCTACTTGAGGCATTTTTAGTTCGCTCATTTTGAACTTCTCCTTACTGAAAAACTATACATGCAATGAAGACATAATAGATACAATTTGGGCCCCATATATATATAAATTAAATTCATTATACGGAGTTTATAAAAAATACTCAATTTATTTATGGAACTGCGTTATAATTATTGTATCGTGTAAATTTTCAATGTCTTATATCACAATTATATTATATAGTGTAAAAAAATTTTTTTGTGAATGTGACATAAAAACACACATATTTTTGAAATTAATAAGTTATAATAATCTTACGTATACGATAAAAGTATATAAAACATGTACTTTTACTATAAATAGATTAGTATAACTAATGGATTTTGTGTTAAAAGTAACATGGAGCGGTGATTGTATGGATCAAAAGTTAATTAATCAATTGCTTGCTTTGCCGGGGGAGGAACTACATCTTAAAAAAGGTGAATTTCTCTTCCATGAGGGGGACAAGGCAGAATACTTTTACGTAGTAGTGAAAGGTAGAATGAGCATTAAGAAGTTCGAAGCTAGCGGACACATTTTTGCGGTGCGCCTAGTGGGACCGAATAATGTTATAGGTGAAGTTCCTTTATATGAGGAGAACACAAAAACATATGTGTTCAACGCTATTGCTCGGGAGGACTGCTCTGTTTATTGCATTCGCTATGATTTGTTAGAAGCAGCCATTGCAAAAGACCATTCGTTGGCTATTGCGATGATGAAAATCTATACTCTGCATATGCGACGACAACAGGCAAAATACCGAGACTTGCTGTTATACGGCAAGAAGGGAGCATTTTACTCTACCTTGTTGCGCTTGGCCAATAGTTATGGTGTAAAGCGCGAAGATGGTATCTTTATTGATATCGCTTTAACAAATCAAGAGCTAGCTGAATTTGCTGCCACATCAAGAGAAAGTTTGAATCGCATGCTAAGTGAGTTGCGTAAGTTGGGCTATGTAGCCTATGATAAACACCATCTAGTAATCTGTGATTTGATGCTTTAATCGGGTTGCTTGATTTAGAGGTTGATATGATTGACCCTAATATTAGTAATATCGAATAAAAGGATTATCTCCCTTGTGTTAGTTCAGCTAGCACAAGGGATTTTTTGTAGTTTTGAAGGAGGACACGAGATGAGCTTGTTGTCTCAAAAGTTTAAGTTTCTTCGCAAGAAGGACGTATCTCCAAGCGGCCATCAAATAACTGAAGATGGCGGTCGCGAGTGGGAAAATTTTTATCGTGACCGTTGGTCTTACGATAAAGTTGTCCGCACAACGCATGGCGTAAACTGTACAGGTTCTTGTAGCTGGAATATTTACGTTAAAAATGGTGTTGTTGCATGGGAAAACCAAGCGATTGATTACCCTGAAACACCTGATGATATGCCGGATTACGAACCGCGTGGGTGCCCTCGTGGTGCGACTTTCTCTTGGTATCTCTATAGCCCATTGCGCGTAAAATATCCATATGTACGCGGTGAATTGGCTGAGCTTTGGAGAGAAGCGAAAAAGAATGCTAAGAACCCAATCGAAGCTTGGAAATCTATCGTAGAAGATCCAGAAAAAGCAAAAAAATACAAATCTGCCCGTGGTATGGGCGGCTTTGTGCGCTCCACATGGGATGAAGCAACAGAAATTACTGCCGCATCCTTATTATATACTGCAAAAACATACGGCCCTGACCGCAACGCTGGCTTCTCTGTAATCCCAGCGATGTCCATGTTGTCCTATGCAGCAGGTGCTCGTTTCCTTAACTTAATGGGTGGTTCACCATTGTCCTTCTATGACTGGTATGCCGATTTACCACCTTCTAGCCCTCAAGTTTGGGGTGAACAAACTGATACTCCTGAATCTGGTGACTGGTACAATGCTGGTTACATCATGACTTGGGGTTCTAACGTACCATTGACTCGTACGCCAGATGCTCACTTCTTAACAGAGGTTCGTTACAAAGGTACTAAAGTAGTATCCGTATCTCCTGACTATGCGGAATCTACTACTTCTTCCGATGCTTGGCTCAATGTAAAAGCCGGTACTGATGCGGCTCTTGCTATGTCTATGGGGCATGTTATCCTAAAAGAATACTACATCGACAAGGAAACTCCATACTTCAAAGAGTATGCAAAAAGAGTTTACAGATATGCCATTCCTTGTGCGCGTTGAGGACATTAATGGTGCAGTTCAACCAGGTCGTTTCTTAAACGCGAAGGACTTGGGTCGCCAAGAGGAAGGCGCTGACTTCCATATGGTATTGATCGATGAAATTACAAATGAAATCGTTATCCCTAATGGTACAATGGGCGAACGTCACACAAATCCACAAAAAAATGGAATTTGCGTCTTGAAAACCGTGATACAGGGGCTAAAATCAATCCTCGCTTATCCGTATTTGATCAACGTGAAGATGTGACTGTTGTTAAGTTGCCATACTTTGGCGATGAAGAGCACGAAGGTGTTATTGAACGTGCTATTCCAACGATTACTGTACAAACTGTTGATGGTCCTGTAAAAGTAACTACAGTATATGACCTCATTCTTGCTAACTATGGTATCGACCGTGGTATCGGCGGTGAAGTGGCTAAATCTTATACTGATGACACTCCTTACACACCTACATGGCAAGAAAAAATCACTGGCGTAAAAGCAGATATTGCTATTGCTACAGCTCGTGAATTTGCAGATAATGCAGAAAAAACTAAAGGTCGTTCCATGATTATCATGGGTGGTGGTATTAACCACTGGTACCATGCAGATATCATTTACCGTACAATCTTGAACCTTATCATGTTCTGTGGTACAGAAGGTGTTAACGGTGGTGGCTGGGCTCACTACGTAGGTCAAGAAAAACTTCGTCCTGTTGAAGGCTGGGGTGGTATCATGACAGCTAACGACTGGAGTAAAGCTCCTCGTTTGCAAAATGGTACATCTTGGTTCTACTTTGCTACAGAACAATACCGTTCTGATTGCATCGACTTGGCAGACCGCACATCTAAATTAGCTAAACCTCGTTACCGTCACCCTGGTGACTATAACGTATTGGCGGCTCGTTTAGGTTGGTTGCCATCTTACCCTACTTTCAATAAAGGCAGCCAAGAATTGATTAATGATGCTCGTGCAGCTGGTGCTGGTACAGAAGCAGAAATTAACCAATATGTGGCGCAAGCGTTGAAAAATAAAGATTTACAATTCTGCGTAGAAGATCCTGCGGCTAAAGAAAACCACCCACGCAACTTGTTTGTATGGCGTGCGAACCTCATCGGCTCCTCTTCTAAAGGTCACGAATACTTCTTGAAACATTTATTGGGCACTAAAAATGCGGTATTGGAAGATGATGATGCGCCTACACGTCCAGAAGAAATTAAATGGCGTGAAGCTGATGCAGCAGGTAAACTTGACCTTCTCATCGATATCGATTTCCGTATGGCATCTACAGGCTTATATTCTGATATCGTATTCCCAGCGGCTACATGGTATGAAAAAGAAGACTTGTCCTCTACAGACATGCATCCATATGTTCACGTATTCCAAGCAGCTGTTGATTGCGCATGGGAAACTAAATCTGACTGGGATACATTCCGTACCCTTGCAGAAACAGTATCTCGCGTAGCAAAAGAGTCTGGCTTCACAGAATACGAAGATATCGTAGCATTGCCTCTTGGTCATGACAGCCCAGGTGAAGTGGCTCAACCAGAAGGTAAGGTTCTCGACTGGAGCAAAGGCGAATGTGAACCAATTCCTGGTAAAACAATGCCTAACCTCGTTCATGTAAAACGCAACTATAGCCAAATCTTTGAAAAGTTTATCGCTTTGGGACCTAACATCGAAAACAAAATGGGGGCTCATGGCTTGGCGTGGGATGTATCTGATGAATACCAAACATTGTATGCACAAAATGGTACAATCGATAATCCAGAATTTATTTCTCATGGCCGTCCAAGCATTTACGAATGTAAGGAAGCTTGTAATGTTGTATTAACATTATCTTCTTGTACAAATGGTAAATTGGCTGTTCGCTCTTGGAAAGCGATGGAAGAAAAAACAGGTCTTTCTGGTCTTGAAAAGAATGCAAAAGGTCGCGAACAAGAAAAAATTACCTTCGATGATATGGTTCGCCAACCGCGCTTTATCATTAGCTCTGTAACAAGTACTGGTAAGAACGATAAAAACCGTCGTTATTCTCCATTTACTACATCTACAGAGGATAAAGTACCATTCCGTACCGTAACAGGTCGTCAATCCTTCTATTGTGACCATGAAATGATGCGCGATTACGGTGAAGCTATGGCATTGTATAAACCTGTATTGTCCTACAAACCAGTACAAGGTGACTACAAACAAGAAGGCATTCCAGAAATCACATTGAAATACTTAACACCACATAATAAGTGGTCTACACATAGTATGTACTTCGATAGCCAACAAATGTTGACATTGTTCCGTGGTGGTCAAACAATTTGGCTCAACGAAGATGATGCAGCAGAAATCGGTGTTAAAGATAATGACTGGGTAGAAGCTTTCAATAAAAATGGTGTTGTAGCAGCTCGTGCAGTAGTATCCCCTCGTATTCCTCGTGGTATTTCTTACATGCACCATTCCCAAGATCGTCACATCAACGTTCCTGGTACGCAAGTTAAGAAAGATCGTCGCGGTGGTACACATAATGCACCAACTCATATTCACATGAAACCGACACACATGATCGGCGGTTATGGTCAATTGAGCTATGGATTTAACTATTATGGCCCGACTGGTAACCAACGTGATATGACAATTGTGGCTCGTAAATTGAAGGAGGTGGATTGGCTTGAAGATTAAAGCTCAAGTATCCATGGTCCTAAATTTGGATAAGTGCTTAGGCTGTCATACATGCTCTATCACTTGTAAAAATACATGGACGAACCGCGAAGGCGCGGAATATATGTACTTTAATAACGTGGAAACTCGCCCAGGCGTAGGCTATCCACGTAATTGGGAAGACCAAGAAAAATGGAAGGGCGGCTGGACGCTAGATAATTCTGGTAATTTAGCTCTTTCTACAGGTTCTAAAACAAATCGTTTGATGAAGTTATTCTTCCATCCTGAACAACCAGAATTGAAGGATTATTTCGAACCTTGGACATATGACTATGAAACATTGATTCATGGTGGTCGTAAAAATAACCAACCAGTAGCTCGCCCTCGTTCCCTTGTAACGAAACAAAAATGGAAGTGACTTGGGGACCTAACTGGGATGATGACTTGGCTGGCGGTCAACATGCTCGCTCTGATGTGAACTTGACTAAGATGGGTCAAGATATCGTATTTGACTACGAAGAAGTATTCATGCGTTACTTACCACGTCTTTGTAACCACTGCTTGAACCCTGCGTGTGTAGCTGCATGTCCATCTGGCGCGATTTACAAACGCGACGAAGATGGTGTAGTTCTCGTATCTCAAGATGTATGCCGCGGTTGGAGACATTGCGTTCCATCTTGTCCATACAAAAAAATCTTCTATAACTGGGAAACTAATAAAGCTGAAAAATGCGTATTCTGTTACCCACGCTTGGAAAATGGCTTGCCTCAAATCTGTGCTGAAACTTGTGTAGGTCGTATGCGCTATGTTGGCGTTGTATTCTACGACATGGACAAAGTAGAAGAAATGGCAGCCACAAAAAATGAACAAGACATTTACGAAAATACAGTTGAGTTAATCTTAGATCCTCATGATCCTGAGGTTATCAAAGCGGCTCGTGCTGAAGGCATCTCTGAAGCATGGATTAAAGCAGCTCAAAAATCCCCTGTATACAAACTTGTAAAAGAGTGGGGCGTGGCATTGCCATTGCATCCTGAGTATCGCACATTGCCAATGGTTTGGTATGTACCACCACTCAGCCCAATCTTGCAACGTGTAACGTCTGATGTATACTTGCCAGATGCACATGAAATGCGCGTACCTGTACAATACCTTGCTAACTTGTTTACAGCAGGTAATACAGAAATTTTAGCTCGTACATTGCAACGTGTTCTCGATATGCGTGAATACATGCGCCGTCGTGAAACAGGTGACGGTCCTATTGAACACAAAGTTGATTTAACAGAGGATCAAATGTACGGTATGTACAAATTGTTGGCATTGTCCAAATATAATGATCGCTTTGTTATCCCAGCTGATGTGAAAGTATCTCGCGAAGGTCGCTTAGAAATGCAACAAAATCGCGGATTTGCTTGCCCAACAGGGGGATGTCAATAATGAAGGATGCTCAGAAAATCGCTCTTATTGCGTCATTTCTTCTACGCTATCCCGATGAACAATGGTATAACGAACTACCTGAATGGAGAGAGGACGCCCAATCCGTTGGGCATCCTCAACTTCGCCAAGGTTTATTAGAGTTCTTTGACTATGTAGAGGCTGCTAATAAAAAGGAATTCGAAGACCAGTATGTTCGTACCTTTGATTTTAGTCAAAATACAACGATGTACTTATCGACGTATGAATTACAAGGTACAGGGGAACAAGCAGAAGAACTCGTTAAATTTAAAGCTTTCTTCCTAGAAAACGACTATGATTTGCCAAAAGAAATGCCGGATTATATTCCAGCACTTCTTGAATTATGTGCCGTTATCGATGATGAAAAAGCAAAAGAAATTTACGACTATTGTAAGCCAAAATTGGAATACATTAGAGAACGCTTCATTGAGGCTAAATTGCCTTATGCATTCTTGTTTGATATTATCTTGTCTGTTGCAAATGGATTGGAGGACGGTGCACGATGAATCTATTCCTTTGGGGCGCATTGCCTTACATCGCTTTCACCTTCTTAATCGTAGGTACCTTGGTTCGTTTCTTCTATTTTGAAAGAAACTGGACTACAAAATCGAGTCAATTTTTAGAGAAAAAACAATTGCGTATTGCCAATCCATTGTTCCACTTTGGTTTGCTATGCGTTATCGGTGGTCACGTAGTAGGCGTATTAATCCCTAAGACTTGGACTGCTGCTATTGGTATTAATGACCATATGTACCATCAAGGTGCGTTATATATGGGCGCTGTAGCGGGGCTTATCTTTATCGTAGGATTCTTGCTCTTGATGAAACGCCGCTTCACAGTAGCTGAGTTAAAAGTTAACACATCTCGCCTTGATAAATGGTTATACTTATTCTTAACATTAGCCATTTTCAGTGGTATGGCTGGAACATTGCTTAATGCATCTGGTTTCTTTGATTACCGCGTATCCATCGGTCCTTGGTTCCGCAGCCTATTAGCGTTTATGCCGGATCCATCCTTGATGGAAGGTGTGCCATTTATGTTTAAATTCCACATGTTCGCGTGGATGGCAGTGGCAATTATCTTCCCATTCAGTCGCTTGGTACACTGCTTGAGTGCTCCACTCAACTACTTAACACGTCCGTTCATCATTTATCGTAAACGAGATGAAAAATAACTAGGATGATGATTGATTTGTATGTCCTTTATAATATGACAAATTAATCTAAGCCCCTTGTATTGATATTAGTTTATGCTAAGCAATACAAGGGGCTTTTATTTGCTAATTTTGGTTAGCGTAGTTTATATACTATAACATAACATAACATTATTTCTGATTGAATTACCTATTTTTACCGAAACACTTTGGAGTTATTTATATAGTTAGAATAAAAGACTAAATTAGAATTATTCTTATAATGAATACTACCTATCTAATAAAAGTAGTCTACAAATTTCGATTTAAATGATAAAATATATTTAGTAAAATTTGCGTTTCAGGAATTATGTTAGAGAGGTTTATGATGAATCAAGTGGAAACGAAACAGTATAAGAGTATTTACCATATCTTCATATGGATTGCAGTATTCTCCTTAATTATGATCGGTTTGCTGGAGTGGGGGTACATTGAGAGTGGTCGTGCCTTCGGTAACTATAAAGTTTATACTGGCCTTGTACCTTGGTGTGCGTGGATTGTGATGACTTATTTGGCAACGCGTCCTAAATGGTTTACGAGCCGTTATAATTTAGGTGAAATGTTTAAGATTCACCGTGCATTAGGCATTGCATCTGTAGCTGTTATTGCGTTCCATTTATATCTCTATTTTGGTAAAGCTGCTAAATCCGTCCTCGGTTGGTGGGGTGGCTATGTAGCCCTTACTTCCTTCAGTATTGGTACAATCTCTGGTCTTGCGTTCTTAACTCCAAAACTTAGAAAAGTAACTGCATCTAGCCGTAATATTGGTATTTGGTTGCACCGTTTCAACTTAGTTGCATTAGTTGCTGCAGATATTCATATCCATGGCTTTAAACGTATCTCTAAAATGGTACCATTCCTTCCGGTGTTTGATATCATCACATATGGCCTTGTTATCTACTGCATCTATTTGATGTTTAAAAAGAAATAATAAGATACATACAAATCCCTTCTGTATTATACAGAAGGGATTTTTTCGTTATATTTTTATTACTTAGGAAATTAAATAGGCCATATTATTAGTTAAAGGTATATATGATTATGAGATTAATATACATTTTTCTCTTTACTCTGTTAATGAAAGTTGTTATTATTTTTTTATGCTAAATATGCTAATGATAATGAACTTCATTTATTCATTATCTACTCATTTTTATTATTTCTTATTTTTAGTGTGTGAGGTTTATTATGATGAAACGTAAAATGACTAGTGCTTTTGCAGTAGCAGCTGTGATGGGTGTAGCTACAGCTTTTGCTGTTAACCCGTTTTCCGATGTGCCGTCCGATAGCTGGGCTTACCAAGCTGTAGATCAATTGGCTACAGCTGGTATTATCAATGGTTATCCTGATGGTACTTTCAAAGGTCAAAATAACATTACTCGTTACGAAATGGCTCAAATGATTGCGAAAGGCATGGCTAATCAAGATCGTGCAAATGCTGAACAACAAGCATTGTTGAATCGTTTGGCCGATGAGTTTTCTAATGAGTTGAATACACTTGGTGTACGTGTTGCAAAATTAGAAGATCGCGTAGGCAATGTAAAGGTTACTGGTGATGCCCGTATCAATTACATCGGTAAGGAGGGTATCGATGGTTACGATTACGAAGACAAAATCACTGCTCGTGTGCGTTTAGGTATCGATGCGAAGGTTAATAAAAAAACACCTCCGTGAAAGCCCGTATTACGACAGGTTCTATTGAGTTAGGCGATAGTGCTAAAGCGGTAGAGCCTAATTGGGATCTAGTTTATGTAGAGCATAAATTTGGTAAAAATTTTGTAGTAGATGCAGGTCGTTACACTCAAAAATTTGGTGGTGGCTTGATTTATAGCTCTAACTTTGATGGTGTAGGCGCTACAGCGAAGCTAGGTAAAAAGGTTACATTAAATGGTGCATATGGTTATATGACAGCAGGCCGGTTTGCTAAGACTAGTAAAGCTGATAATGGTGATGTAGGTCTTATTAATGCCAATGTAGCTGTTAATGATCGCTTTAGCTTTGGCGGTATGTTTGCTCATGTAGGTACAACAAATGTACGTATGGGTAATGGCAAGACAAATAACGAATTCGATAATGTATATGGCTTTAATGCTAAATATAATGTTGGTAAATTCGGTATTGATGGCGAGTGGGTAAAAGCATCTGGCTTGAGTGATTCCGATGTTTGGAACGTAGGCGTTAAATGGGGCGATTATAAAATTAACAAGAAGAACTCTTGGGTTATCCGCTTAGATTACTTTGATCAAGCTAAAAATGCACCTGTATTTAAAACGCAAAAATATGAATCTAATGATTTATTGAAGAAAACACGGTATGAAGGTTATAAAGCATGGCAATTAGGTGCATCCTATGCTCCAGAGAAAAATATTGGTATTAATGCATACTACGGCTTCAATGCTAAAACACAAGATGGTAACCGTGTAAATGATTTCTACCGTGCAGACCTCAACTTCAAATTCTAGTTCTAATTTTAGGATGGATCTGGATTTAAAAACTAATTAGTTTTAAGTTCTAAGTAGAATGCTATGTGGATTGAAATTGTTAGCATGCTACATTAGACCATCTAGATATATACTGGTAGTTTGTATAAGAAATAGTGAGGTTTATATGGCAGAAGTAGTAAAAAAACAGTTTAAGAGTAAATACCATATTTTAATATGGATTGCGGTTTTATCCCTAATATTTATGGGAATGGTAGAATATGGTTATGTAACAGGAGGTAAATCATTTGGTAACTGGAAGGTTCACTTAGGTCTTATTCCTTATGTTGCATGGCTTGTATTAACATATATTGCAACAAGACCAAAATGGTTTATCAAACGATATAATCCAAAGAAATGTTTGAAGTTCATCGCATCGTAGGTATCGTTAGTGTTGTTCTTGTATGTGCACATTGGTATGTATACTTCTTGAAAGCATTGAAGTCCTTCTTAGGATTCTGGGGCGGTTATATCTCTCTTGGAGCCATGTTTATTGCTCTTATCTTTGCCGTATTGTACTTAACGCCTTGGGTAGGCAATATGGCAAAATCTGTATCTCGTAAAAAAGCAATCTGGATTCATCGTTTGAACCTTATTGCTATCATTGCAGCAAATATTCATGTTCATGGTTTTGGACGTTTGTCTAAAATGGTACCATTCTTGCCTGTATTTGATGTAGTGACGTATGCACTTGTTATTTACTACATCTATTGGATGTTTAAACAAAAGTAATAGGACGTAAACGTTATCTTTGATCTCCTGAAATGGAGATAATTATAGGGTGAAAAGACCATCTCTAAACCTTTTATAGGAAGAGATGGTCTTTTTTTGTTCTTTACGATACAATAGGACTATAAGTATATATTCTACGAATTTGTGTAAGTATATGCTGTTTGTTATTGTTAAGAAAGAAGGGCATTATGGATTCTTCTTGGAAACGAATTATATACCTAATCTGTACCATACAGGTTGGTGGCGGTATAACCATTATAGGGGTAGTTTCGTTTATTCCTTTGTTTTTGGCTGAACTAGGACTTCATGATCAAGGACAGGCGGCTATGTGGGCAGGGATTGTATCTGGGGTTACACCTTTAATGGTAGCACTTAGTGCACCTTATTGGTCTCGTAAGGCAAATCAATGGGGACCTCGTAAGGTGATGATGCTCATATTATTTATCTTGATGATTACTGTTGGAGCTTGTGCTTTTACACAGACGCCAATGCAATTATTGATTCTGCGTATTTTGCAAGGTGTTGTGGGTGGTTATGTGCCCATAGGATTAGCTATTATTGTTCTTATAACACCTGAGAAGAAAGTGCCTTGGGCGATGGGCTTATACCAAGCGTCTATGGTTATGGGCCTCGTCTTTGGTCCTCTTATGGGTGGTCTTGTGGCTGACTTCTTAGGTTATCGTGCACCATTTTTCGTATTTTCTGCATTGACTGGGATTTGTATGCTAGGGATTTACTTCTTAATGCCCAATTTACAGTTCAAACATAAGGTGGATGAAAGTGTATCAGAAATTTCTCTGATTAAATATTTTTTATCTATACCTCGTGTACGACTCCTTGTAGGAATGCTATTTTTATGTAATTTTGGTATTACTGGTATAGGTCCTATTTTTACCGTTATATATTAAGCACTATATGCATATGAGCGACGAGTTTGTGGCGACTATTGTTGGTATTATTATCTTTGGTGCTGGCTTATTCAGTGCCTTAGCATCGATTTCAATTAGTAAGGTAACTAGATGTGTGACTATGCCTCGTATAGTATTTACTGCTACGTGGGCCGTGGGGACCTTGTTTATACTTCAATATATGATGCCTAGTATATGGGGCCTTGGTATATTCCGTGCCATTGCAGGCTTCTTCATGGGGTTCGTTACCCCTATTGCTAATACGCTCATATCTAAGGCGGTTCCTGTTGAGTGTCGCGGCGTTGTGTTTGGTGCTGTATCGAGTGTAGCTATGATGGGCAATGTGTTGGGTCCTGTTATTAGTGGTATGATTGCTCGTACGTTTGGTTATGGTGCTGTATTCTGGACTACGGCAGCCATATTCTTTGTAGCAGCACTATTTATTTATCGTAATTTAGTGATTCCTAGTGAAAGTGACGCATCGCATTAAGTGATTCTTAGTGAAAGCAACGGACCGCAATTAAGTGATTCTGAGTGAAAGCAAAGCATCGTAATTTAGGGACTTTCATAATTACATACAATTCAATATAATTAGTAATATAGGTAACAGAAGCTAATGAGAGGGGTTGGTTTGTGTTGTGGTTGTACGGTGGTGGTCCGTACGATGTTGAGAGATGAGAGTGTATAGTTATGCTATTAAAACAGTTAGAGTATTTTTGTGTGTAGTAGACAATAATAGTTTTACCCAAGCGGCAACTGAGCAGTATGTGTCCCAGTCTGCAATTTCACAACAAATTAAAGCGCTTGAAAATAGTCTTGGTGTTGAATTGATGGTACGGGAGAAACGCAGCTTTCACCTAACACCTGCAGGGCAATATTTATATCGATCTGGTAAAAAAAGTTACTAGAACGGTTTCATGATGTTAAGGTAGAAACGACACGCATTGGTACTGATGCTCGAGTGAGCTTGCGCATTGGCTATTTGAATCGGTATAGTGGTATTGCGATGCAACAGACTGTAATTCGTATGGCAAAGCGCTATAAGAATCTAGATATTCGCATGTATAGCGGCAGTCATGAAGAATTATATGGTATGTTACAAGATCGTCGTGTAGATGTAGCATTTAATGATCAATGGCAAGTTTTATCTGATGATTATGAAAGCCAATTGATCGATAAAGCCACTACTATCATCGAGGTTCCACAAGGCTACACGGATGCAGGTAGTGTGGAGCTGAAGAGGATTGATGATTTGCCGCTGATTTTAGTGTGTCGCGGTAAATATACTTTGACGGAAGAAGACCATTATCGAAAGGCAATGGGCTATAGTGGTGCCTTTGCGTATGCCCGAACGTTAGAAGAGGCTCGATATTTAGTGGCTGGACAACAAGGTTTACTATTGTTAGATCGCTTTAAATACTAACAGATGCGCTACCAGGAATAGAGAGAAAGGCTCTTACGAATCATGGTAAGACTATGGAACGTCATTATTATTTCGTATCTCAAAGGAGTCAGGATAACACCTATGTAGAAGCCTTTAAGGATATGTTTATACAAGTATTAGATGAATTCTAAATGCGAATTAAAATATGAATTTTAAATGCGAATTAAAATATGGGGTTATAGGACAAAACGTGTTGGTTTTATAGGCGATGGATCCAGTAAATTACTGCTTCCATCGCCATTTTAAGTTCTTTTGATAAACTTAGAGGGTGGACAAAATGTGTTGGTAAAAAGTCCCAAACCCCTTGATTTTACTGGCTTCAATAAGGTTATATCTTCTTAGAAAATCGTGTTCTAAGTGGAGGGAATAATCATGCTGGTAAGATGTATAAATTGTGGATTTTCTTGTCAAAAATATGGGAAAACTAAAGCTGGATCACAACGATGGCATTGTAAGCAGTGTAACATCACCTTTACACAAACTATTGATAATACTACTAAATGTTTTCATCGATTTCTAAATTGGTTATTTAGTAAAGAAACACAACAGGACATGCCTGGGCAGGGCCGTACATTTCGTAGACAGATAGCTGATTTCTGGCAAATATGGCCTATGCCGCCCAAAATTGAAACCTCGAGAGATGTGGTATTCGTTGATGGTATTTACTTAGCTAAAAAAGCTTGTATTTTGATCTGTTATGATGGTGAATATGTATTAGGGTGGTATTTATGTAGGTCAGAACAGTCTCGCTCATGGCAAGCTCTTATGCAGCGAATAGCGACACCCATTGTGGTCGTTTCTGATGGTGGACCTGGTCTTAGAAAAGCATTAAAAAAAGTTTGGCGTACCGCCAAGCTTCAACGTTGTATTGTTCATGCCGTATGGCAAGTACATCGTTACACTACTAGGCGGCCTAAGACATTAGCAGGCATTATGTTAAAAAGATTTAGCAAGCGATTTATATAACGTAAAAAAACACAGGAAGATGCAAAAAAATATGGATTCAACGATTATTTAATTGGAGGGTGACTTTTTAAAGAGTTTCTAAGTGAAATGACACGTGATAGTAATGATAATTTAAGAGCTACGCATGAACGATTATTAAAAGCCTATAACTCTCTAGTGGTATTAATTAATACAGAGACAATGTTTCGATATTTAGATGAAACATTGGTGTTGGATAAAGAATGTCCGAGGACTAATAACCCTATTGAAGGCGGAGTAAACGCACAACTCAGACGTTTATTGCGTTACCATCGAGGGATGTCTGTAGAAAAACGCATAAAAGCGGTCTTTTGGTGGTGTTATTTACACTCACCAAGACCGCTTTCTGCAAAAGAAATACTTAAGGTAATGCCAACTGATGCAAGTATTTCTAAAATATATAGTTCTATGAATGAAAGAGCCCAACTTCAAGGCATAATTCCAACTTGGGGGGATGCCATTTCTTGGGGTGATTTGCATAACTATGACAAATTATCTTTCAATGATTGGGATTAAAGTACCAACACGTTTTGTCCTATAACCCAAAATATGAGTTCTAAAACCAAATAAGAAAGCCGTTAGCATTGCTAACGGCTTTTATATTAGAAAAACTCTAGTAACATCATAATACCATCGATGAATAATTTAACACCATAAATAGTAAGGACCGTACCACAGAAGCGGTTGATCCATACCATATGGCTAATTTTAATTTCTTAGCTAATAGATGCATAACTGTGGCTAGAGAACCAAACCAAATTGGTGTCATTGCAAGGAAGCCACCAAAGAAATAGTAAATTTCCTCTTTTGGAATGTTCGCTTGGAACGCTCCAAGTAGCATGGTTGCATCAAGAACGGCTTGCGGATTCCCCCAAGATACGGCAATGGCAGACATGATGAGTTTACGAATGGGAATATGTGTATTTAGATTGCGCATGTCGGGTTCTGTTCTAAAGATATTGGAGCCCATATATATGATAAGTAAGCTACCGAAGAGGATAACAATGAGCTTCATAATCGGCCACATTTCTAATACGGCACCTATACCGTAAAAGGCGGCAGCACTAAGACTCATATCAAAGAGCGCTAGAATAGCTAGTGTCAATATAATACGGCGTGCAGGCTGAACTAAAGCTGTATTAATAATAAATAGATTTTGCATGCCAACAGGGGCAAACGTAGCGAGGCCGACAAGAAGTCCTTGTAAGAAGTACATATTAACCCTCCTGACTATGGTATGATAAAGTACTAATAAGGTGAATAGTAGCACGAAACCCCTCCATTACTGGAGGGGTTATTACTATTCTAACTATATACAATTATATCATACTATATAAAGTATGTACATTTTTACCATAAACCGATCATATGTTGTACTACAAGGCTTACGGCCGTGATAGTAATCCAGCAACAAGCACCTAATGCAAGGGCAGAACCACCGGATTTTATCAATTTTACGATATTAGTATTAAGACCGATAGCAACCATTGCCATTGTAATAAAGTATTTGGAAATTGTTTTGAAGATACTTAAGAATCCGATATCTATATTAGCATAGGATAATGCTGTTGTAATAAGGGAGCAAATTACAAAGTAGAGAACGAATTTAGGGAAGATTTTCGCAACGCTTACGCTAGATCCATCTGTTTGAGCTGCATTTTGTTTTGCTTTGTATACTTGGTAACTAGCAAGACCTAAACAAATAGGAATAATAGCAAGGGTACGAGTTAATTTAACGATTGTTGCATATTCTAGTACTTGTGTACCAGTGCCTTTCATACTATCCCATACAGCAGCAGTTGCAGTTACAGAGGATGTATCGTTTACAGCAGTACCTGCGAATAAGCCAAAACCCATGTTGGAAAGACCGATAGCATCGCCAAATTGAGGGAAAACGAAAGCGGCTACTACATTGAAGAAGAATACAACAGAAATCGCTTGTGCAATATCTTGATCTTCTGCCTTAATAACTGGTGCTGCCGCAGCGATAGCGGAGCCACCGCAGATGGAAGAACCTACACCGATAAGAACGGCCGTATTGGAATCGATGTGGGTTAGGCGATAGATAACATAAGCCACGATTAAGGATGTAGCGATGGTAGAGATAATGACAGGTAAAGAAATCCAACCTACATGTAAAATCTGTGTAATGTTAAGCCCAAAGCCTAATAAGATAACGGCCCATTGTAAAATCTTTTTGGATGTAAATCCAATGCCAGCACCTGTTTTTTCTCGTTTCCAAGAGGTGAAGATAGTGCCAATAATTATACCTAAAATGATGGCAAAGATTGGACTACCTACTAGATGAAACTGCTGTCCTAGTAGCCAACAAGGAATAGCGAGAACGGCACAGAGCAAAATGCCTGGCAACGTTTTTTGATTAATACCCATTATAAAACCTCCTTACTGTACATACAGTTTACGTCATATGCGGTATCATGTGGCGTTTGTTTTCTATAGTATTAATAGTACCACAAGAGTGGTTTTTTAATCTACTATTTATGTAAGAAATATACAATATATTCATCTTTATGAATATATTGATATTGGTGAGTATTAGTATGAATATTAATGATGAGTATAGAACTATTATTTAATTAATGGTTTTTTTATTGGCTTGATAAGTTATAATAATTATTTATAAATGATAAATTTAACTTGTTTTTGTGATGAATACGGTGTATATAATGAGTAGAATCTATTTCAAGTGGAAATAGAACACATATAGTGAGGTGCCTTATGATTGACATTGCAAAAATAATAGAAACTAATAAAGAATATGTGAAACAACACCCTGAACTACCTAAGGCTGGGCTAACAAGCCACCCTACTAAAAAGCTTGGCATCGTAACGTGTATGGACACACGTTTAGTATGTATGTTAGAAGACGCATTAGGTTTTGATCGCGGTGAAATCATCGTTATTAAAACTGCAGGTAACAGCGTAACACAACCTATTGACAATATCGTACAAAGTCTACTCGTAGCCACCTATGGGATGGAAATTGAAGACGTACTAATCATCGGTCATGAAAACTGCGGTATGATAGATTTTTCTGCTACAACATTTATGGAATCTATGAAAGCTAAAGGTATCAGCGAAGATGCAATTCGCATGATTGAACCAGGCCTTATCGACTGGATGGACCGGTTCCATATCTCTGAAGATAATGTAATCTATACAGTTAACTTCTTACGCCACCACCCACTATTCCCAAAAGGGATGGGATTCTATGGAGGCATGATGGATCCTGATACAGGCGAATTCCGCTACCTCGAAATATAATCCGAGATTTGATGGGGCCCAAGTTGATTTGTACATTTAAGTGAAAAAGGACGCGAACTAACCTCTACGCTCCAAAGCGAGCTAAGTCGCTAATCGGTTAGTCATCACTCTTTTTATAACTGTATTTATGAACTAGTCCCATCGAGTCTATTCATAAATCAATAAAACGAAATTCACTGTATCAAATAAGTAAGGGGAAAAAGTTAGTGTCCTTTTCTCTTTCTCCATATAGCCAACCTATTATTCTCGCATTTAAGGTTGTAGATAGGACTATATGGGACTGTTACATAAGTACAGCCATAAAAATCACAGAACCTAGTAAAGAGCGACTTAGCTCGCTTTGGAGCGATGAGCTAGGTTCTGTGATTTTTAACAAGGCTCTCACTAATGTGTGGGGGCCCCATATAGTCCTATTACGGTAAACCTTAAGTGTAATAATAGGTTGACTATATATTCCCTTTCGCTGTATATTGTAGTTAGATTGTAAACTTAATCACATAAGTTAGTTAACCTATGCGGCGGTGAGTATTCGCTTGAGAGGAGCCATGTATGAAGCAGTTAGGTATTTCTATAATTGGTACGGATACGGATGTAGGCAAGACGTTTGTAACAGGCTTGTTAGGGGCTATGGCTGTAGATGATGGTTTTGCCGTTGGTATGGTGAAACCCGTATCTTCTAGTGCGGTACCTTTCCCTGAGTGCGTAACGATGGATGAGGATAATTATAATGCAGGCCTTGAAAGTAAGGATGCTACGCATTTAATGCGTGCTGTAGGTATTCCTGAGTCCCGTCGTCATGAAGTAAATCCTTATGCGATTGCTGGAGATTTTTCTCCTCGTCTTGCAGCGGAACTAGCAGGCATAGAAATTGATTATGATAGTGTTGTACATCATACTTTAGATGTGGTGAACCGCTATGATCTAACCTTTGTAGAGGGGGCAGGTGGTATCACGACTCCTCTGTATGGCGATAAAACTTTCACCGATTTATGAAGGATATAAAATTACCAGCTATTGTTGTAGCAGATGGCCGACTTGGCTCTATTAACCGTGCTATTTTAACTTGTGAATATGCAAAGATGCATGGTATCGAGGTGAAAGCTATCATCGTAAATGATACGACTGCCGTAGATCCGTTCCTGTTGAAAACAAATGTAGCTGACATGGAACGTTATACAGGGATTCCTGTCCTAGCTGTTGTACCGCCATACCAAGGGCCAGATATTCAAAAGGTTCAACTTGGTTGGGCTCGCTCGTTTATTGATTCTAAAAAGTTATGGAATACAGTGTTAGGTCTATAAAGCTTAGATAGAATGATTTTGTATAGATTAGATTTACAGTTCTATATAGATTAGATCTACAGTTCTGTATAGATTAGATCTACAATTTTGTATATATTAATTAGTTATGTAATAGAGAGTTATAGTTTGTAATACTTGTTAAGTATGAGGTGGCAAAATGGCAGAGAAACAGCTTTCACAAGCAGCACAATGGGACCACGAGTTTGTATGGCATCCATTTACACAAATGCAAGATTGGCTAGCACAAGAGCCGGTAGTAATCGAACGTGGTGAGGGGGTATTCCTCATCGATGAGAACGGTAAAAAGTATTACGATGGCGTTTCTTCCTTGTGGGTTAATATTCACGGTCATAATCATCCTGTGTTAAACCAAGCATTGAAAGATCAAATAGATAAAATTGCTCATAGTACTTTATTGGGGTTAGTGAGTCCTCCATCTGCACAATTGTGTAAAGAGTTAGTAGAACTTGCTCCAGAAGGCTTAGATAAAGTATTCCTATCTGATGATGGTAGTACGGCTATCGAGGTAGCTATTAAGATGGCGTATCAATATCGTCAACAAGTAGGACAAACGAAAAAGACTAAGTTTATCGCCCTCAATGCTGGCTATCATGGAGATACATTGGGTACCGTATCTGTAGGTGGGATTCAGTTGTTCCATCAAGTATTCCATAATCTATTATTCAAACCATTAACTTTGCCAAGCCCTGGCGTCTATGCAGATGTAGCCGATCGAGATAAAGCCTTTGAAGAATCTTTGGCGGAACTAGAGCGTATCCTTAATGAAGAAGGCGATGAAATTACAGCGCTCGTTATGGAACCATTAGTACAAGCTGCAGCAGGCATGCTTGTAATGCCTCACGGCTATTTGAAACGAGTTCGTGAGTTGACAGAAGAGCATGATGTATTCCTTATCGTCGATGAAGTAGCGACAGGCTTTGGTCGGACTGGTAAATTCTTTGCTTGTGAACATGAAGGTGTATCTCCAGACTTCATGACCTTGTCTAAGGTATTACGGGCGGTTATATGCCGTTGGCGGCGACTTTAACTACAAAACGCGTGTTTGATGCATTCCTTGGTACCTTTGAAGAAAAGAAAACCTTCTATCATGGTCACTCCTATACAGGGAACGCCTTGGCGTGTGCCGTTGCATTGGCTTCCTTGAAAGTTTTCCGCGATGAAAAGGTTATCGAACAATTACCTGCGAAAGTAGAAGCTTTCACAAAGGCCTTAGAACCTATTAAGTCCTTAAAGCATGTTAAAGAGGTTCGTCAACGGGGCCTCATCGTAGGTATTGAGCTTGAAAAAGATGTGGCTACGCACGAAGCATATCGTCCAAATGATGCGGTTGGTGCTAAGGTAGCCATCCTTGCTCGTGAACAAGGTCTCATCTGCCGTCCTATCGGTGACGTAGTTATCCTCATGCCTCCATTGGCGTCGACTGTGGAGCAATTAGAGGATATGGTTCGTATTGTTGGTGAAAGTATCCAACGTGCTACCGAAGAAGAAGGCTTGCTGGAAGATTTACGTCCAATTATTTGTAAATGATAAGGCGCACCTTACTATTGAAATATAAGGTATAGAGTTTATTCTATTCATCTATTAAGCATATGTAATGAAAATAGCTACACCTATTGCTTCTTTACGCCTGTGTAAAGACCGTTAGGTGTAGCTTTTTTATATGATGTAATCGATATTTTCATGAAATTTTTAAAATATATTCTATACATTCTCAAAATTCGATGATTAATTAGCATATCTATGATACTATATATGTATAAAGGAGGTCATCGTATGGACATTTATGTAATTATGCAAGTTCTTATTTTATTTGGTGCCATCTTCCTCGGTGTTCGCCTCGGTGGTATGGGCATCGGTTACGCTGGCGGCCTTGGGGTTGTATTGTTAAGCCTTGGTATGGGTATGTTCCCAGGTCAGATTCCGTGGGATGTAATTCTCATCATCATGTCTGCTATCGCAGCCATCTGTGCCTTACAGTTAGCTGGCGGTCTTGATTATTTGGTGCGTATTGCGGAAAATATTTTGCGCAAAAATCCTAAACACATCAACTATTTAGCACCAACAGTAACGTATTTCTTAACTCTATTAGCAGGTACTGGTCATACCGCATTCTCTATGATTCCGGTAATCGTAGAGGTGGCGAAAAGTGAAAACATTAAGCCATCTGTACCATTATCCATCGCCGTTGTAGCGAGTCAAATCGGTATTACAGCGAGTCCAGTATCCGCAGCAGTTGTTGCAATGAGTGGTTTCCTTGAGCCATATGGCGTAAACTACCCTACATTGCTTGCTATCTGTATTTCTACAACATTCGTAGCGGTTATGATTACAGCGTTTATCATGTCTACCTTTGCGAATAATGACTTGTCTTCTGATCCAGTTTACCAAGAACGTTTGGCAGCAGGTCATGTGGCACCGCCTCGTGAAAAAAATACAGATTTCGCTTTGAAACCAGGTGCAAAAACTTCTGTATTGATTTTCTTAATTGGTATTATTTGTATCGTATTCTATGCAACTGCAATTTCCAAAAACATTGGTCTTGTTAAACCAGTTATCTTTGGTCGAAATGATGCTATCATCGGCTTCATGATGATTATTGCAGCAGCAATCACTTACTTCTGTAAGCTTGATACAGCACAGCTTGTTAATACTAGCACATTCAAATCCGGTTTATCCGCATGTGTCTGCGTACTAGGTGTAGCATGGTTGGGCGATACTTTCGTAAAAGGTCATATTCCTGAAATCAAAGCTCTTGCTTCTAGCATGGTAGCGGCATATCCGTTCTTGTTAGCCGTAGCATTCTTCTTTGCCAGTACATTGTTGTATAGCCAAGCAGCAACTACACAAGCATTGGTACCTGCTGTAATTCTAGCTCTCGGTATTACTCCAGAGAACCCAGGATCCGTATACATTATTATCGCATCCTTCGCAGCTGTATCTGCACTCTTCGTATTGCCTACATATCCAACACTCTTGGGGGCTGTACAAATGGATGATACCGGCTCTACACGAATCGGTAAACTCGTATTTAACCATCCGTTCTTTATCCCTGGCGTACTATCCATTGCTATCGCTGTAGCACTTGGCTTCGTAGTAGCTCCATTGATGCTGTAATTGGTGAAAGCTAAATAAGGTTAACACAAAATATATTAAAATCAGAAAAGGACGTAACTTTAAAGGTTACGTCCTTTTGGTTTGCTTATGTATTATTTGTTTTTGCTATTACATTTCTTACAGAGACCTGCAATTTCTAGATGATGTTCTGTGACGGTAAAACCTGCATCGGAGAGCTCTTTGGGCATCTCTACAACAGGGCAAGTATGGAGTGGAACCATAGTGCCACAGCTAGTACATACCGCATAGTGGCGGTGTGAATGTGGCGTAATTTCATAGTAGGCCATATCGCTACCCATGAGTGTTGTACGGGTAACGATTCCCTTTGTTTCTAGTAATTCTAGGGTGCGGTAGATAGTAGACATCCACGTAGTATCGCTATCGCCTAATTTTTCAGCAATCTCAATAGCTGTCATAGGTTTATCCGCTGTTGTTAACACAGACCAAATGGCTTCGCGCTGTTTGGTCTTTTTTATGCCTTCTGGCCAAGTTGTTGTGTTCATAACTCTCTTTCAGTTCTATTTTAATACTAAACGTGCTATACACTTGCATAGCTAGATGTCTTATATGGCTAATGACTAGATGTCTTATACGGCTAACAATTAGATGCTTTATATGGCTAATAATTAGATGCCTTACTATGAATATAATGTAGCTGTTTAAATATATTAACTATTATTTTGTTATTTGCTAAATTGCATTCGTCTTATGATCGCCCGAATATTTTTAATGACTAACACCACTAGCAAGATTCCTACCGATGTTAGAGATACAAAGCCACCAGGAGCTACGTTGAGGTAGTAAGATCCGAATAGGCCAATAATCATAGCGAGTAAACTAAATCCAATGGAGCATAGTAAAGTCGTTCTAAATCCTTTTTCTAGTTGTAGTGCCGATGCTACAGGTAAGGCAATCATAGCACTTAATACGAGGACGCCAACGATTTTAATGGAAATAGATACGGCTGCAGCCATCAAGATAGCAAAGATATAGTTAATAAAATCTACCTTAACACCGGCTACGCGAGCTGCTTCTTCATCGTAAGCGATGTAGAGTAAGGAGTTATATAAGAAGTATAGCGTTAATACTGACAAAATAGTAAGGACCGCAATGCTAATCATATCAGCCGCATTTACTGTTAAAATGCTACCGAAGAAAAATACATTGGCATTAGCTTTCAACTTGCCTGAACTAATGAGCGTAATGGCAGTACCAATACTGAGGGATAAGATGATGGTAAGAATTAAATCGAGATGGTGGGAGAAATATTTTCGCAAAAACTCGATGAGGGCACCACAGATGGCGGTAAAGATGAAAGCCCCTAAGATAGGGTTTGTATTTGTTAATAAGCCTAGGGTGATACCTGCCAGGGATGCGTGGCTCATGGTATCGCCAATCATACTAGACCGGCGCAATACCATAAAAATACCGATACATGGGCATAATAGCGATATGCAGATGGCTACGAAGAAGGCATTTTGCATAAAGTCATAACTAAACATTGCGCACCTCCTCAGTTGTAGTATCCTCGGCCTGAGCCTGAGCCTGAGCCTGAGCCTGAGCCTGAGCCTGAGCCTGAGCCTGAGCCTGAGCCTGAGCCTGAGCCTGAGCCTGAGCCTGAGCCTGAGCCTGAGCCTGAGCCTGAGCCGTCACATCTGTGAAGCAAGAACAATTTTCGTGATCTACAGGGTTACGACCTGTACTATGCATGATTTCGCAAGCGTATTGCTCAGGTGAGCAAAGGTGGCCGTGGCCATTTGCGATATGGTAGATGTTGGTAGAATTAGCGATTGCCATTTCCAAGTTATGTTCAACAGAGATTATCGTAATATGATGCTTTTGGTTTAAATCCCGAAGAAGAGCGTAGATGCCTTCTTGGCTTTTTCTGTCGATGCCTGTGGATGGTTCATCAAGGATGATGAGGTCAGGGCTGCCGATAAGGGCTCGGGCGATGGATACTCGCTGTGCCTGACCACCAGAGAGCTTACTGATGAGGCGGTCTTTAAACTCCGTCATATTCGTGAGCTCTAATACGCGATTAACTTCGCTTTTATCTTTGATTTTTAAAAGCTTGCGGTAGGAATCGAGGATTTCTTTTACCGTAATAGGAAAGCCTGCATGAGAGAAATCATTTTTTTGCGATACGTAGCGAATATTATTCGTATTCCGTTTGATAGAGCCTTTTACAGGGGTAAGAAAACCCAATATGAGACGGAGTAAAGTACTTTTACCACATCCATTGTCCCCGACGATGGATATATAGTCACCGCTGTGAATATGTAGATTTAGGTCATTTAACACGTAAGGTGGCTGACCTTGATAGGAAAAATAAAGATGTTCTATGGATAACATATAAAAAACCACATTTCTAATTGACAAAATTCTGAGTAAGTTTATACTATAACTATATTACAAATGCAACTGAGTCGCAACTGCAACTAAAGAATGAAAAGTATTCTGTAAAGGCATAGCGTTCAGGATTAACAAAAGGAGGACTACGATGGTCAAGAAACTAGTTTTGTTAGTTGTAGGCATTATGATGGCCGCTCTATTTGCAGGCTGTGGTAATGATGCACCGAAGGAACAAGCAAGTAAAAAGATCCAAGTGGTAACAAGTTTTAATGCGATGGCTGAATTCACAAAGGCTATTGGCGGTGACAAGGTAGATGTATCTACTATTATTCCAGATGGCGTTGAGCCCCATGATTTCGAGTTAAAACCAGAAAATATGAAACAATTGGCGACAGCTCAAGTATTCGTGTATAACGGTTTTGGTATGGAGCCTTGGGCACAACAAGCTATCGAAGCAGCTAAAAATGATAAGCTCGTAACTGTTGTAGCTACTAAAGGCGTAGAAGCGATTAAAAATACTGATCCTGAAGAAATTAAGGAACATGGTGCAGAAGATCCTCACGCATGGTTATCTTTAAAAGATGCTAAAATTGAAGTGAAAAACATCAAGGATGCTCTTGTAAAAGCTGATCCAGCAAACAAGGATTACTACGAAAAGAACTACACTGAATACGTTGGTAAACTAGATGCAATGATTAAAAAATATGAAGAGCAATTCGCTAAAGCTCCTCATAAAAACTTTGTTACAGGTCATGCGGCATTTGCTTACTTAAGCCGTGACTTTGGTTTGGAACAAAACAGCGTAGAAGATGTATTTGCTGAAGGCGAACCAAACGCAGCGCAATTAGCTAAACTCATCGAATACGTTAAAGAAAATAACATCACTACTATCTTTGCAGAAGAAATGGCTAGCCCAGAAGTATCTAAAACTTTGGCAAAAGAAGTGGGTGCTAAGGTAGAAACTATTTACACTATTGAAAGCAAAGAAGACGACAAAACATACCTACAACGTATGGACGAAAACCTTGCAAAAATTGCAGAATCTTTGAAATAAGATGAATGAAAGGCAGCCCTAAATGGGCTGCTTTTTTATTTGGTATGGTATGTTAGTTTCAACTAAAGTTTAACGAATATAGTATAATATATATTACGAGATAAAATAAAAAGGAGGTCCAATATGGTTATCACTAATAAATTAGGCATTACTGATTCTCCCACTTTGGCTAGAGAAGAAGAGCGAATAAGTAAAAAGTCTGCGGCTAGATTATTTGAGCAGAACCTACTTAATAAGATGTCTAGTGGTACTTGGACTACATTACAAGACATCCATAAGGTATTATTTCAAGATATATATGATTTTGCTGGTGAGCTACGTACTGTAAATATTTCTAAAGGGAACTTCCGTTTTGTTCCTGTTATGTATCTATCTGAAGCGGTTAAAACTATTGAAAGCATGCCGCAAATTCATTTGATGAAATTGTAGAGAAGTATGTAGAAATGAATGTGGCTCATCCTTTTAGAGAGGGTAATGGACGTAGTATGCGTTTGTGGCTTGATCATATGCTTTGTGTTGAACTACAAAAAACTATTGATTGGAGTCAAATTGATAAGGAAACATATTTATCTGCTATGGAGCGCAGCCCTGTAAATGATTTAGAAATTAAAGCTGTATTAGCGGAGGCTCTTACTGACGATATCAATAATCGGGAACTATTTATGAAGGGCCTTGATCATAGTTATTATTTTGAAGGATATCAATTGTTTAAGAGTGAGGAGTTATAAGGTATAGTATTATGAATGGTTTGTTTGGTCCTTATATAGAAAAATGGATGCATTTTGTGACCATTAAAAATATGTTATTACTAGCTATTGGATCTCTAATTATAACTGATTTGGGTTTATACATATTGATGTTGCTTTTCCCAAAGAGTCCATTTTTTAAAACTCTTATTTGGGAGGTTATCAGTCCTGTAGAACTTGAGATAGTTGCTATTATTGGCTATGTACTTGGAATTGCAGTATTTATTCTTGTAACCTCTGGTATTTTATATGGTGTTTTTAAGGTGTTTAAGGGGCAAGTTACCTATAAGCAACTAGTGGCAGACTTGCTTTTGAATAGCTGTATTACCAGCTGGATTCATTTGATATTTGTACTTGTTGCTGCGCCTACTTATCTCTTGTTAGACTTACGTATTCGAGGTGGTACGGGCGGATTAAGTACGATGGAGCTCTTTAATGTCTTTGTTATGGCCCAGCTTATGTCTAAGCAATTTGGAGTAAATCCTTGGATAACGGGGATTTCCTTTTATATAGTATCTTTCATCTTTGGCGTTGGTGGTATTATGTTATTCATGACAACTTAAATACATATGTAATTGAAAGGTTGGTAGATTCTGTTAAGGCAGCTATCAATCTTTTTTATTTTCTAATCATGGTCGTCAATTAATTTAAAGTAAATTTATATTTATTTTAAAAGTGTCTTGTGATACAATGAAAAACATATATATGTGTTGTTTGCGTTTGAAGGAGGGCTTATGGAAACAAAATGGTATTCAGATTTTAAGGAGTTGTGTATATCTCCCTTTAAGACGGGAATCCCCCAAATTGTAACGTATGGATCCTGTATGAAAGGCTTTTACGGGGCTGCAGCAGTCAGTGTTGTAGGCTCACTGCTCACCACGTTTATACCGGCTCTTATTATATCGATGATGCAGTTGCATCATACATTTTATGGTCGTATTTTTGTAATGAGTGCCAATGGTGGCGTTGCTATGCAATTAGCCTTTAATCTATTTCTTACCTTTTTAGGTTTATCTCTTAATGCCTATTTAGTTTCTTGGGTGGCTAATAAATTTGATGCTCAGACGACTCCGCAGGAAGTGCTAAAGGTGAATTGGTATTCCTACGCGTATGGACAATTACTGGCGCTTATTGGTGGGCTTTTGATAATGCCTGCTAGCATCTATTTCTTTATTAATATTGATAATTTCGGGCCTTTACAAGATCCACTCGACTTACCTTTGTCGATTATTCTATATGTACTTATCTCTTTCTTTATCCTAATGGGGATTTCTCTGTGGACTTGGTGGGTAAGTCTAAATTTATTAAGCCAACAAATTAACAAACCTAAACTCTCAACATTTGGTATTAGCCTATTGGCTGGTCTCATTCCATTTGTTATCATAAGTGCTATTATGGCGTTCATAGTTTTTACAGTAATGAACATGAGATATTCTAGTGGGTTATTTTAAATAGCCATACGTAGATTGTATGTGATGTAGAGTTATAGTTTTGGAGGTTTTATGGAAAGAAAATGGTATTTAGATCTGTGGTTACTAGTTACATCCCCCTTTAAACGTGGTATTCCAGAGATTGTAGAGTTTGGTACAATTCAACGAGGCTTTGCTGCAACGGTAGCAATGATTGTGATAACATTAGTATTTTCTGTTATTACAGATTTGGTATTAGCTTATGTGTTTGATGTTCACATAGATAAATTGGGTAGTGTTATGGGCCAATTTGCTGGTCTAGGTCTTATGTCATTAACTCTTGGCATGATAGCTATGTTTGCTGTTTTAGCAATTTATTCTGTAATTTTAAGTCAGGTAGCTAATAAGTTTGGGGCCCATACTAATTATGAATCCGTTTTAAAGATTTGTTGGTATCAAAGTGCATATACTCAATTTCTATCAATAATGATAGGACTCCTTGAAATTATGCTGACTATCATAGCAAAGGGCTTAGGCTTTTATGAGGCATCATCAACGATTGGATTAACCATATTTAACTACTTTTTCCAACTTATCAATCTAGGTACTTTTATATGGTTTTGGTGGGTCAGCTTATCACTTATGGCGCATCAAATTGAAAAGAATCGTTTGGCTACATTTGTAATTACCCTTATATCTGCTTTAATTCCCGTCTTAGCTATTGGCATCTTGGTAGGTATCTTTATTCTTGCTGCTCGTATGTAATTAAATAGTTATGAAAATAATGAAAGCAAGGTATGAATGTACCTTGCTTTTGTGCTATAATAATGAACAGAAAATGAATTAATAATAAACTCATTATTTAAATTCGTGATCGTTGTGTTGTGTGCCGCATCATCCAAATTTGGGTGGTGCTTATTCTTATTGTGTAAAAGGTGGTGAGCGATATGATGGTTGGTTTAATAGAGTTTATGTATCGCTTATTAAACCCCATTGAAGAAAAAAGTCCACGCATGTATCACTTTGATGTTGCTTATGGGCAATTAATAGGAATGCTATTACTGTCACTCATATGCTATCAATTTACCATCGTTGGTGAAGGTGTATATATAGATGCTATACGTGCGTTTATACGCAATTCTTCTTTATTAGTGAAGTGGCAATTATTTTCCCTTCCAGTTGGTCAACATGAAATACAAGTTTTCTTTGAACAGCTAGGAAAGCCACGAGAGTTTTGGAATGCAGGACGCTTTACGTGGGTAATTGTAAAAGGCATTCTTATGGCTGGAATCATTGTTGGTTATGCAATGATACAAAAGCGTAAGTTTTACGTACGTGCTATAGCGACAGGTGTGTTGCATATGATGGCCGTTGCTCAACTGGTAGTTGCTTTGTATACATTTACAGCAGGTATCATGTTGATTCTTACAACGGTACCATTATTACTACAGGCCGTTATCGGATTCTGTATGATTGTCTTATGTGTTTTAAGTACAGGGTTATTGTTACAAACGATGGGGCGTATTACAGGGGCTTGCATTAGCGGAACTACCTATGAAGGTTTGAGCGTTATGCTCGTGGCTATTCTTGTATCACTCTTGTGTGAAGGTCTTTATATGTTGACTCGATAAAATACATATACTATAGTTAGGACGAGGTACGCCTCGTCCTTTTTGTATGGCTCGATGATTTCGACTTTTCTATTGTGCTGCTATTAGCCATATATAACGTCGGCCCACTCAGTATTAATTATTACGAATTCCCTAAAGTATAGGTTAAATATAAGGAGTATCTATGAATTGGTATAAGGATATATTGCACTTGTTTACAAAGTTGAGTGAGCAATCTTTTCACAATATTCTTGCATATGGCACTATAGCGAGAGCAGTGACTAATTTAGTAGTCTTTACTATTGTATTGTATGGCATGACCTATGCCTTACCATTGCTGGTGAAAGCAATAGCGCCTGTGCTTGGCATAAAGCGTATGACAGGCTTTGCACATTTTGATATGGTCAGTGCTGTTGCTAATGCATCTTTTTTAATTTTTCAGATCCTCATAGGAGCCTTTGTTATATGGCGCTTACTTATTTTATTAGGTGGTAGTGGTACATATAGAGGGGTTATGTGCAATTATATATATGGATTAGCCTATACGAATGCACTTCGTACAGTTGTAATAGTGTTTGTTCATATTCTTGGTCTTATTTTATTTGCCCTAGCACAGCAAAAATATGTAGCGGACATAGCGTATTTAGTTACTATGTTTAGTCAGTATTATGCTGTATTTATCGGTGCTCAACTTATGCGACGCTATGTAGGTCTTGGTATTGTTAAGACCTATATTGTAATATTCATTGTAGCCTTACTGTCCGTATCCGTTTTACCTCAATGGATTCGGTTTTTCCATACTTTGGTCAAGTAAACAGCTTTAATATAGCTCTATATAACCGTAAGATGAAAGTCTTACGGTTTTTCTATGTTTTAATTTATATTAAAATTAATTATATATAATTTAAATCTTGGAATTTATGATATAATTAACTTTAGAGTGTAGTTGAGAGCGGAGTTAGTTATGGATACGACATTTTTACGAGAGCTATCCCTATTGGTGCGTTCACCAAAGAAGGGGATAGATGAAATTTTCTGGTTTGGTACTTTAGAGAAGGGTATCAAAGCAGGGCTCGCCGGTTGGTGCGCTACCCATATGTTAGGCTTTGCCTTAGGTATTGTATTATTACCTTTGGTCGCCGCTTTTGGAGGCTTTTTATTAGGCTTTATACCTGCCGTATATGGTATATTTTCCATCTTACGTGAGGTCATTGGTCTTGGTATGTATTGGTTTGTAGGTAGTTTTATTTTGTGGAAACTACTGAGTGTACTACTTGATCGAGAGTTTGACTTCAAACAAGTATTAATGGGAACAGCTTATATCGAAGGATATACAGGGGCATTGGGCTTAGCATTAATCTTAGTATCTATTATTTGTATTTACCTTGCCCCTATTTTGATGGTCCTTTTAGTTCCATTGGGGTTAGCTTACGTGGGGGCCGTTATTTACGTTGCCGTTATGCTTTTATCTCGTCTTATGAACGTAGAGCCTCTTACAGTAGGGGCTGTTTATGTGGTCTTATTTATTATCAACCTTTTATATAACTGGATTATGCGTATACTCTTTGCGTAAATAATAAAACCTCCTAGCAATTGCTAGGAGGTTTTTTCATGCTTCAAGTTAAGCTTCGTAATGTTGTAGTAATAGGTCTACATTATCTTCGTCGTATTCAATTTGTTGAGACCATCGAGCAATTTGTTTTAAAGGGTTTCCTTCGATGGCACTCGTCATGAGCATGTACTCAGTGCCATCCTTTGCATAGGCGATGATAGCTTCTAAGGAGTAGTCTGCAAGCATATCGATTTGGCGATACAAGATATATTGGTAGACCTTATTAAAAATGCTCATATCTTGTTGATGTACATAACTTTTAACAGAGGTAACGACCCGGTCTATATCCTTAGACAATGCATTGACTTGTGTAGTCCAGGCCTCATCAATAGGCTCTGTAGTCTTGTAGAGGTCTAATAGCTGTTTATAATACTCTCCGCTAGGGCTTGGTGTATATTGGAATAGAGTAGGCTCTAAATCAAGGGCTAATAGTTGAAATACATTTTCTAGCTTTAGACGCTCATCAGGACTAAATTCATTATCGTCATCCTCAATAGTAAACACTAATTCTCTATTATTATTATCTTTTGCTAGTAGTTCCACGGATGCTTCACAGGATAAACCAACACCACATAGTTCTAGATCTTCAATGTATTTATAAAATCGAGGGTGCATATGACAGGTGTCGCAAAGGCCTTCTTCGCCTAATTCGAGCACTACTTTGCAAAGCCCTTTTTCATTGAGTAAAGGGCACATAGGTTGTTCTTTAGAGAATACGAAATGGCTGCCTTCCTCATCAATGGTAATCGCTTGGCGCAAGCTTTCACCAAGAGGTCCCGTCATAGTGTGATAACGCGCAGCCGTCGGTTCATCGATATCGATGGTCCAAAGCTGGCAGCATGTATTTTCACAGCGATCAGCTTTGCACTGAAATTCGTGATATATTGTCGGATAAATTGAAATCATAGTCAGCTCACTTGTAGTTACAAAAATTATTCTACGTGCATTGTATCATAGGGCGTAGGTCCATGCACTAATATTATAAATAAAGATTCATAAAGCTTATTGATTTAGTGTATAATTGTATATATACTATATGGTCCTGTTTGAGAGATGGAGGAGCCTATGAAATCATTACTTATAAAAGGTAGCCTAGTATTGGCGTTAGCAGCAGTGTTTGGCATGTCTAACGCGAGTGCCGCCCCTTTAGTAGCCGTAGAGCCAACTGTTGCAGTTGTTGATGGCAACCATGCAGCGATTGTCGGTGCTAATGGTTTATTAAATGCATTCATTCAAAACCATCCTAATGCGGTTATTACTGAAATTTCCTTTGATGCTGACGGTGGTCAAATTAAGTATGATGTTGAAGGCGTTGATGAAAGCGGCAAGTATGAGTTAACTTATATCTATGCAACGAATCAAATCTTTGAAAAACGTGAAGGTGATTATCATAAATCCTTGAAGAAAAAATCTTTTGATCCTCGTGAGATTTTACCTCCAGCAGCAGTAGTTAATTTTGCTTACGCTCAAACACAAGACAAAGCTACGAGCCTTAATGAATGGTCTGTACATCATGAAAAAGGTAAGACTATTTACAAAGTTACCTTTGGTACCGAAGGGGACAAAGAGGTTGATGTACGCATTGATGCTATAAATGGTACATTACTATCTGTTAAGTTTGATGACTAATGTATGATTGACTAGTAATTATAGCTTAATAATTCCTAGTTAATTAATTTTGAATATAATAATTAAATGCCTCAATACTAGTTTTTTTCATAGAAAATTGCTAGCATTGGGGCGTTTTTTGTGAAAGTTTACTCATGAATATAAATCTAAAGATAATGAGACTTATAATTATATGCCGTTCGTCCTTTATACATGGGATGAACGGCTTTTGTTATGGTATTCATAGAATATTTAAATAAAAATCGAAAGCCATAGATTTTCATTTTAAATATATGTAAATTCATTTTAGACTCACTCCAAAAACGAGGTTTTTTTAGCACGGTTCTACATTTTGAGTTCATAGATTATCGATAGTATGTGTACCAGTCCAAGGACGAAACTCAAATATATCGGATTTTCCAGACTATATATCTACAGTCCACGCTAGATATATGTTTTGGAATTATATCGATAACACCGAGTTGGTTAAAAATATATATGTGAAATACTACATATATATGAATTATCAAGGAGGATATTATGAAAAAATCTATTCTTAAAAGCAGTATTGCTTTAGCTGTAGCTGGCGTATTCGGTGCTACTGTAGCAGTAACAGCGGCTGAACAAGCAACTCCAGTTCCTGTAGCACAAGAAGTAGCCGTAACAGCAGCTCCTGTAGCACAACCTGTTGCAGATCAAGCAGTTCCTGCAATTGAAGTAGCTCAAGATACTACTCCGGTTCCAACTGCTACTCAAGATATTAAAACTCCAGTAGCTCAAGAAATTGTAGTTCCTAGCGAAGCAAATCCTGCAGCAGCAGTTCCTACTATTGAAACAGCAGCTGTAGCAAAAGCTCCTAGTGAAACTAAGTAGTACGCGTTGGAGATAAAAAAACAGAGCCTTCTGCAAAAGCTGAAAAAGCAGTAAAAAACAATAAAAAAGCACATGCAGACAAAGCTCCTAAAGCAAAAGCTGTAAAAGAAGAGAAAAAAGCTGATAAAAAAGAAACTACAAAAGAGGAAAAAAAAACTCTAAAAGTAGAAAATCACAACCTAGCACAACAAGTCAGCCCACAGGCGTAGTCGATCAAAATAGTATTTTCGTAATTGGTGCAAATTATCTAATTGACCAATTTGAAAGTAAATTTGGTGACTCTAAGATTACGAATGTATCCTTTAAAGCAGCAGATAAAACTGCTATCTATGAAGTAGCTGGTTTCAATGCCAACGGCGCTCATTCTATGACCCTTGATGTAGCGACTGGCAATGTAACTGAAGGTACTCCTAAAGCGTATGATGCATCTATGGAAGCTAGTGCTATTGATGCTGGTACTGTGTTACCTCCACATGTGGCGATCAATGCAGCCTTCGCACAGACTGGCAACGTAGCAACGGGTATTAACTCTTGGTCTGTAGTTAATCAAAATGGTACACCTGTATACAACGTAGAGTTCCATGATGCACAAAATAAACCTGTATCCATCGTATTAGATGCAAAAACAGGTATGGCAGTAAAATAAGTAAAACGTTATTCCTATACCACTGTAAAGCAAACCCTTTTAACACGAACACTAAACACCCAAAACTATACACTCAAAACATAAATACACTTACACACACATACACAACACATACACAATACACACACAATAAACAATTACACACACGCAGCCCTCTGGATTGGATAGACAAACATTGACTCTCTCCTATGCCGTCTGTCGTTCAGAGGGCCCCTTATGAATTGTGGTTCCCTCCCAATCATAAGATTATATACTTGGTATATAATACTCTCTCTCACAATAAGAACGTAACTGCTTTACAGTACGCTAGGTATAGGGGAGCAGAAAAGTCCGTAATACATGTAGACCGCTGCATGTGTTACGGGCTTTTTTCGATATAACTTAATATAACTACATATGATGTAAGTTTCACAAGTGTTGAAAATGCAAAAAGCGTAGATATTATAATGTATATCTGCGCTTTTGCTTATATGGAGTCTTTAAATTTAGTATTTATACTCAGTATTTTATATATATTGGCGAGGTACGCGCTCAGAGAATCCACAGAAAATCTCGTAAGGAATCGTAGACGCAAGGGCGGCAATCTCAAGTGCTGAGATGCTTTCATGGCCTTGAGAACCTAAGAGAACAACCTTGTCACCAGGTTTCACCGTAATCGTATCTGGAACGGCTACCATGAATTGGTCCATACAGATGCGGCCTACTACAGGGCAGCGTGTACCATGGATCAACACGGTGCCTCGATTGGATAAGCTACGAGGATATCCGTCAGCATAGCCTACAGGAATTGTAGCAATTGTCATAGGCTCAGGCGTTACATAGGTAGAACCATAGCCTATGCCTTCGCCTGCCGGAACGTGTTGGACATGAACGACTTCGCTATGGAAGGATAGAACAGGTTTAAACCTAAGCGATTTGGCACATCTAAAGACGGCATAATACCGTATTGAATGATACCAGGGCGAGCGTCGGTGAACAAGCTATCTTTTACAGATAATAAACCAGCACTATTGGCGAGGGAGAAGCGGTAATCTGCATCAGGGCGGAATGCCTTTATTTCATCTACCATGCGATGAAATTTCATAGCTTGGCTATGAGCGTGCGTCTGATCTGCAGCGTCCGCATTACTCATATGAGAGAAGAAGCCGTCAACTTCAAGATTTTCGTAGGACTCAACACGTTTGATAAACTCTACAGCATCCTCAGGTTTGATACCAATACGATGCATGCCCGTATCGACAGCTACGGCAACGCGGATGATCATATCGTGATTGTCAGCCACTTTATCGAGAGCGTCTAAATCGGTAGACTCGCAGACGGCAGGAATGGAATTCGTATCTGCTACGAGCTCAAAGGACTGAGGTCTAGTGAGGCCTAATAAATAAATTGGCACCATAATACCTGCGTTGCGAAGAGGTACGGACTCCTCGGGAATGGCAACCGCTAAGGATTCGTAACCTTCCTCTACGGCAATACGGCCCATCATAACACTGCCGTGGCCATAGCCATTGGCCTTGATAACAGCGGTAGATGTGCTCCATTCCGGTAAACTATCTTTAATTTTGCGCAAGTTCTCACGAACGAGACTTGTATTTATGGTCAAATAGGTGGGTCTCATGGTATTCCTCAATTCTATATAACATTACTTTTATTTTATAACTTTTGGGGAATTACACAATACTTTTGTGAAAGTTTTATACAGAAATTCTGTTTTTTATGATTTTTTTATACATATATTATATACAATAAACGTGAAAGTATACTAATTAATATAATTCTCTGTGATATTAATGGTATAAATTCATATCAATAATAGTATAATTTATGTAGAAGTGTTTCTTTAATAGGTGTATGTAACCCTAAATTTAGACATTACGTATACTCTATAAAATTAAATAACTATGTAGGAGGTTCTTATGAGCGAACGTGTAGTAGTGGTAAATGCAAGTAAAATGAATTATGACCATGCATTAGATTTTTCTGTATTATCTAGTGATGTACAGGTTTACGATGATAGTACAAATGCAGAGCTTATTGAACGTATTCAAGGGGCTCGCGTTGTAGTTACAAAAGAATTACCCGTAGGGGCTGATTTGCTTTCACAATTCCCAGATACAGTAAAGCTCATCGTAGAAGCGGGGACAGGTTATAATAATATTGACCTCAACGCTGCTAAGGAAAGAGGCATCACTGTGTGTAATATTCCCGCATATAGTACAGAGCGCGTAGCACATACGGTAATCATGATGATCCTCAATTTTGCGTCTACCATGCAGAAACAAATTGGCATGCTTGCTAAAGGTGATCGCAGTAATTTTACACAACATTTACAAGTGAGCCACACAGAAGTGAATGGTAAAACATTAGGTGTTATCGGTGCTGGTCACATTGGTATGGAAGTGATCAAAGTAGCAAAAGCACTTGGTATGAATATTTTAGTTCATACGCGCACACCAAAGGCTGATGGTGATGGTATTCGTCATGTAAGTCTTGATGAATTACTAGAAAATAGTGATTATATTACATTACATTGCCCATTGAATGATCAAACTAAGTACATCATTAATAAAGAAGCTATCGGCAAAATGAAACCTAGTGCAGTCATCGTAAATACTGGTCGTGGGCCTCTTATTAATGAAGCGGACCTTTGTGAAGCATTAGCGGCTAAACGCATTGCAGGTGCAGGCCTTGATGTACAAGAGGTAGAACCTCCAGCAGAGGATAGCCCACTCTATACACTGGATAATGTTATTATCACACCTCATATGGGCTGGAAAGGCCTTGAAACACGCCAACGCTTGGTAGGTATCATCCGTGACAATGTACAAGCTTTCTTCAAGGGTGAACCAATTAATGTAGTATCTAAATAAAATAGATATTAGATACATAGGCTATTAAAGGAAATATGCGCTGAACATACATAAATCAGTGTACAAATCATAGAAATTAAAACGACCTATAAATACAATAAGAGCCGTCCCCGGTTGTGTGGGAGCGGCTCTATTGTTTTTAGGGCTATCATAGATCAAGTCTTGGTATATATATGTATATATATCAAGGGAGGTAGTTATCCTCAAACTTGATTATGATTGATGTTGTGTTTTGATGGGACTCCACCAATGGCGTCGATAGGCCTTGATGCCTTCCACCACGGTTCTTGTCGCTTTAGCTGCTAAATCTTTTGTTGCAGCTGGTATGCCCTCTAGGCGATAGGTAATTCCTAACTCCTTATATTTAGCAGTACCCATAACGTGATATGGTAAGCAATCAACGGCTTGTAAGTTTTCAGAGATCCTAGGAAAAAGCCTAGACGATAGTGATGATCTGCATTATCTGTAATTGTAGGAACTACAACGTGACGAACCCAAATGGGAACTTCTACGTCTGCTGTCAATCTTGCAAAGCCGAGAATAGGCTCTAACGATTTGCCAGTTAACCACAGATGTTTATCAGGATCGATTTCTTTAAGGTCTAGGATGACGAGACTAGTGACACTGAGTAGCTTACGGTAGGCCACCTCTTGGTGGGGATCAAAACAAATTCCACTTGTATCTAAACAGGTATGGACGTTTCTTTCACGGAAATATGTGAAAAGCTCAGTAACAAAGTCAATTTGCATAAGAGCTTCCCCACCTGTGACGGTGATACCACCATTAGTATAAAATTGGCGGTTACGTTCGTACTGGTCCCACAACTCCTCAACAGTCATGAATTTAGCATCATCGCTAATTTCATTCCATGTATCGGGATTGTGGCAATAAGCACAACGCATGGGACATCCTTGGAGAAAGACCACCATGCGCATGCCTGGACCATCAACCGTACCCATCGTTTCGATCGAATGAATACGTCCTGTCATAGGTAACCTCGATTAGATTTGTTGATGGAATGTACGAGAAATAACTTCGTCCTGTTGTGCTTTAGTCAATTTGCTGAAGTGTACTGCGTAACCAGACACACGAACAGTCAATTGAGGGTACAACTCAGGATGTTTGAGCGTCTAACAATGTTTCACGCGTGAACACGTTAACGTTCAAATGATGACCGCCTTTTTGGGAGTAGCCATCCAATAACTCTACCAAGTTATCAACTTGTTGTTGGTTGCTCATGGGTATTGCCTCCTTTCAACCAAGACTAACACTCGTATCGGTGCCGGTGAAAGCACTCCGATACTATGGAAGACGTTATTTATCTTCCTTTATAGTAACATTCGGTTCGCTACATGCGAAGTTTGTATTGGAGTTAGGTAATTGAGATGGATCTAACTCGATATCAAAATCGCTGAGGGACACAAATGTTTCACCAGATTTACCTAATGCGTCAGGAATGATAGAGAAGGTATTGGAAATACCATCGGAGCTATCACGCCATGGCATTTTTGCTACGGATGCCAACGAAGAAATAGCACCGTGAGTATCACGACCATGCATTGGGTTAGCACCAGGAGCGAAAGCTTCACCAGCTTTACGACCGTCTGGAGTGGAACCTGTTGCAGTACCATATACTACGTTGGAAGTAATTGTTAACAAGCTCATAGTAGGAACGGATTGACGGTATGTAGGATGTTTACGAATCTTATTCATAAATGTGGAAACAACTTTTGCTGCTAAGCTATCTACACGATCGTCATCGTTACCATATTTAGGGAAGTCACCTTCGATTTCGAAATCAACAGCGATGCCGTTTTCGTCGCGAATAGGTTTTACCTTAGCGTATTTAATAGCAGACAAGGAGTCAGCTACTACGGATAAACCAGCAATACCAGTTGCAAACCAACGAGTTACCTTGCGGTCATGCAATGCCATTTCTAGTTTTTCATAAGCATATTTATCGTGCATGTAGTGAATGATATTCAATGCATTTACATATACGCCTGCTAACCATTCCATCATGTCGTCGAATTTTTCCCATACTTCGTCGAATTCTAAGTATTCGGAAGTGATAGGGCGGTATTTAGGGCCAATTTGTTTCTTCAATTTTTCGTCAACGCCGCCATTGATTGCATAAAGCAAGCATTTTGCCAAGTTGGAACGAGCGCCGAAGAATTGCATTTCTTTACCAATACGCATTGGAGATACACAGCATGCAATAGCGTAGTCATCACCAGAGTTAGGACGCATTAAGTCGTCGTTTTCGTATTGGATGGAAGATGTTTCAATAGATAGTTTTGCACAGAAGCGGCGGAAGCCGATTGGCATGCGAGGGGACCACAATACAGTGAGGTTTGGTTCTGGAGCAGGACCAAGGTTAGTCAATGTATGTAGGTAACGGAAGGACATTTTGGAAACCAATGTACGGCCGTCAGTCCCCATACCACCGATGGATTCAGTTGTCCAAACAGGATCGCCTGTGAACAAATTATTATATTCGTGGATACGTGCGAAGCGAACCATACGCAATTTCATGATGAAATGATCTACGAATTCTTGGATTTGCTCTTCTGTGTATGTACCATTGCGAAGGTCACGTTCTGCGTAGATATCTAGGAATGTAGAGTTACGGCCGATGGACATAGCAGCACCGTTTTGCTCTTTAATAGCGCCAAGATAGCCGAAGTAAATCCATTGCATAGCTTCTTTAACGTCTTTAGCTGGTTCAGAAATATCGTAACCGTAGGAAGCAGCCATTTCTTTCAATTCTTTTAAGGAGCGGATTTGATCTTGAATTTCTTCGCGGTCACGAATTACTTCTTCAAGCATATCGCCCATAGTGATGCTGAATTGTTCTTTTTTCTCTTCGATGAGGTAATCTACACCATACAAAGCGATACGGCGATAGTCACCGATGATACGGCCACGGCTATAAGCATCAGGTAAACCAGTTACGATATGCGCCGTACGAGCAGCACGCATTTCTGGTGTATATACATCAAATACGCCATCATTGTGAGTTTTACGATGTTTTTTGAAGAAGTCTTCTGTTTGCGGATCCATTTTGAAACCGTATTCTTCAATAGCGGATTTCGCAGTACGTAAGCCACCATAAGGGAACATAGCGCGTTTTAATGGTTTGTCAGTTTGCAAACCAACGATCGTTTCAAGGTCTTTGTCGATATATCCTGGCGCATGGGCAGTAATGTGTGTGGCCACGGAAGTATCGGCATCGATCATGCCGCCTTTTTCACGTTCTTCCTCATAAAGCTTCATTACTTGGTCCCATAATTTTGTCGTTCTTTCTGTAGGACCAGCAAGGAAGGAATCGTCCCCTTCATAGGGGATATAGTTTCTTTGAATAAAGTCGCGTACGTCAACGGCTTTATCCCACACACCTGTGTTAAAATCTTTCCATGCAGTATGTTGCATTTTGCACCTCCATAAAAGGATATAACTATAGATTTCTATGCCTATAGTGTACAATGTTTGTCATGATTTAACAAATTTTAAATGATATGGATTTTCAATACATGCTATGCAGTTTTCGTAAGTATAGTAGTTATTTATATTTAAATTCAGTAGTTTATGTTCTTTATAAAGTCTGTATCTATAGTAACAAACTGTAATGTTTGAACGATGTATACTTAGGTGTTGGGGAAACTCTATTATTGTTAGATAATGAAAATTTATATCAATAAATAGAAGGGATTCGATGTAAGAGGACTAATTTTTTTATAGTATTAGTAATGTATTATGGTAATATTAAAATATGTTATTTTAAAGATCCTATAAAGATACTGTGAAAGGTGGATGCTAATGACAAATCGAATGAAAGCTATTTTGGGTGCATCTGCCACGATTGCCGTATGGGCTACAGCATTTCCGTTTGGTAAACTGGCATTACAGTCAGTAGATGCATTGACACTCTCTGTAGCAAGAGTGGTAGGTGGTGCTATACTCATGCTAATTATTGGTGTATTCAAGGGATTACACATCCCTACATCTTGGCGCGAGTGGGGCATATATATTTTATTAGGTGCTACAGGGAACTTCGTTTATCAAGTTGTTTTTAATGAAGGTCTTCGCACAATCCCAGCGGCTACTTCAAGTATTATTATGGCTTTGACGCCCATGACGACAGCACTTTTAGCGTTAGTGGTCTATAAAGATAGAATACGTCCTGTCGGATGGATCTTTACTATCACTGCATTTATAGGTGTAGCTATTATTATTCTTTGGAATGCTACTCTTACAATTCCTATGGGTGCATTGTGGACTTTATTAGGTATGATATTGTTTGCGATTTATAATATCCTCAATCGTGGCCTTAGCCTGAAAGGTTATAACTCCATTACTATAGCCATGTGGTCAATGTTTACAGGTGCTATTATGGCACTACCTTTTGCAGATCATGCTATTGAAATGATTGTACAGGCACCACTTAGTGCACAACTAGCCATGCTATATCTGGCTTTCTTTTCCAGTGCCTTAGGATTTGTATTTTGGAGTTATGCTTTTGAACATGCTGAAAAGGTGTCTGATGTAACCAACTTTATGTATATTTCACCAATCGTGGCAGCTATAGTAGCGGCATTCTTATTGGGAGAATTTCCAAACATGGGGCTATATATTGGGGCACCAATCATATTAGGCTCATTGTTCTTGTTTAATCGATATAGATAGGTTAATTTTCTTATTGGCTGAATCGTTTGGCTTTGATGTAAAAGATATAAAATTAGATATATAGGAATGTAAATCCTTATAGTATAGAAGCTATATAAAAAAGAACCTCAACTTTTTAATTGGTGAGGTTCTTTTTTGTGTTTGACAGTTATTATAAATTGTAGTAATCTAAGTATACAATTAAAACATACCTTAAAGATATGTTTTAGAAAAATATTAATTCCTACCAATATGTAGGGGAAGAGGTGGTACAGTGATTGCTATACGAAATGTAACGAAAGAGTTTGACGTTAATAAGCAAAAGGTTACTGCATTATCTGATGTAAACTTTACCATAGAAAAAGGCGATATATTTGGCATTATTGGCTTTAGTGGAGCTGGTAAATCAACACTGCTTCGCATGATTAATGCCTTAGAGGTACCTACCTCTGGTCATGTTGAAATAGATGGTGTGAATATCAATGATTTAAGTTTTAATGAGCTTAGAAAGGTGCGTAAGCGCATCGGCATGGTGTTTCAACAATTCAATTTATTGAATGCTAAATCTGTGTATGATAATGTTGCGATTCCATTGATTCTAAATAAGGTTCCTAAATCAGAAATTGATAGGAAAGTTAAAATCTTGTTAGACTTTGTTGATTTGGGCGATAAAGCAAATGCATATCCTGGAGAATTATCTGGTGGTCAAAAACAACGCGTTGGTATTGCTCGTGCGCTAGCTACAGATTCATCCATATTGCTTTGTGATGAAGCAACTAGCGCTCTAGATCCTGATACAACAGAATCTATATTACAATTACTTGAACGTGTTAATCGTGAACTAGGAGTAACAGTAGTTATCGTAACTCATGAGATCGATGTAATTCAGAAAATATGTAATCGCGTTGTAGTTATGGAGCATGGAAAGCTTATAGAGAGCGGATCTGTACTTGAGGTGTTTAGTAAACCTAAACACGAAACAACAAAGCGATTTGTTAGGACTGTAATTCCTGATGAAATTCCATCAACCGTGAAACATACATTAGCTTGTGATAAAAGGCCATACACAATTCTTAAGATGCATTTCTTAGGAAATAATACGACAGATAATGTTCTATATCATATTAATAAAACCTATGATTTAGAAACAAGTGTATTATTTGCTACGGTAACAGAGTTAGAACATACTGTACTTGGTATATTCATTGTTCAGTTTATTGGCGATGATCTTGAGTGGGCAAGGTAAAAGAGTATCTTGTTGCTCAAGGTATTGAATGGCAGGAGGTGACACTATAATGGATTTCTTCATGCAAGAACTTGGTGTTCCAGGATCGCAGTTATTATTAGCTGCAGAACAGACATTATATATGGTGTTCCTATCTCTATTCATTGGTACTGTATTAGGTCTAATTATCGCAGTTACACTAGTAGTAACAAATCCTAATGGTATCGTTAAAAATAGTATTGTTTATACCATTACAAATACAATTGTTAATATTGTACGCTCCGTACCATTTATCATTTTGATGGTGTTTATATTACCGTTAACTAAGATGATTGTAGGCACTCGTGTTGGTACAACAGCGGCTATTGTACCACTTGTTATATTCATTGCACCTTATCTTGCTCGACTCTTTGAGAACTCTATTTAGAGGTTAATAAAGGCATTATCGAGGCTGCACAATCGATGGGAGCCTCTCATTTTGAAGTGATTTGGCATTTTCTTTTACCAGAAGCAAAGGGTTCTCTTATTCTATCTATTACAACAGGTACCATAGGTCTAATCGGTGCTACTGCTATGGCTGGTGCTATTGGTGCTGGTGGTGTAGGTGATTTGGCTCTCACCTATGGTTATGAACGATTGAACTTCCCATTGATGTTATTTACCGTAGTTATTTTGATTATTTTTGTTCAAATTATTCAAACAATAGGCAACTATTTTGCACGTCGTGCACGTCGTTCCTAATTTGATGAAATAGATTTTAGTTATATTGATTGTAAAAATATAGGAGAAAACACTATGAAATTTAAAAAGCTTCTTGCCCTTGGTGCAGCATTAGTATTCAGCGTAGCTTTTATCGCAGGCTGTGGTTCTAATAATAGCGATAATGGTGCTAAAAAAGAATTAAGCTATAGTAAATCTCAAGGTCCTTACTCTGAATTGTTTGAAAAAGGTGTAAAACCAATTTTGGAGAAACAAGGTTATACCTTTAAAGGCGTAGATATGTCTGATTTGGTACAAGCTGACCAAGTGTTAAGTGATGGTGAGGTTGACTTTAATGTTGAACAACATACAGCATACATGAAAAACTTCAACGAAAAACAAAAGGGTCATCTTGTAGCCTTAACTCCAATTCCAACAGTACCAGCAGGTATCTTTAGCGGTTCTAAAACATCTCTAGATCAAGTGGCAGATGGCGACACAATTGCAGTGCCTAATGATGCATCCAACATGGCTCGTGCTTATGCGTTATTGCAAAAAATCGGTTGGATTAAACTTGATCCAAATAAAGATTTAGCGACAGTAACACAAGCAGATATTATTGAAAACCCTAAACATCTTAAATTTACAGAAATGAAATCCCTTACAATTCCTTCTGTACGTACTGACTTTGATTATATCGTTATTACAGGCGCTATCATTTATAATGCAAAAATTGATCCTAAATCTGCATTGGCAAATGAAGATGTACTACCACAATGGTTACTACAAGTCGTAGTTAACGAGAAAAATAAAGATGCACAATGGGCGAAAGATATTGTAGCAGCTTACAAATCTCAAGAATTTAAAGACTACATGGAAAAAAATAACAATGGCCTATGGTTCGTACCTAAAGGTGAATAAATAAGAGAACCACCGATAAGTTGCAGCTTATCGGTGGTTCTTTTTTTCCTATAATTCTATTGTATGGTAATACAAAAAATAAACCAACTAACAGTCAATAACATCCAATCAAGCGGACAAATGAGTGTTAATCAGTTTATGATTAACAATAGTATACTAAACGAAAAAGATTTAGACAAGCTTCGAAAACAATATAATTATCAGTACTATCAAGCTGCTTGTCATGGCTCGTCACATGATTTTGATTTGTTTGATTTAGGTGCTATTAGGTTAACTGCGGAACAAGGTTTGAATAAAATAAGGGTTTCACCTAATGATTTTAATTTATATGAAATTATATATAATAATAAAAAGCAGAATTACTGCTGCTGCTGTACATAAAGGTACAGGTAGTCAGACCAGTAATTCTGCTTCTATGGTTACTATATATGAAATGACGAAAGATATCAATGATGGATATGGAACCCCTCACATTGATGTTAATGGCAACCCTGAATTTTATATACTTATTCCTGCCACATAGTTTTCGTATAGTTCTTTATAGTGACCACCGCGCTCTATAAGTTCTTGGTGTGTCCCTTGTTCTACAATGGTGCCATTTTCAACTACTAGTAGGAAGTCTGCATTTTTGATTGTTGATAAGCGATGGGCGATAACGATACTAGTTCGACCTTTGAGAAGGGTGTTCATGGCTTTTTGAACCTCCACCTCGGTGCGGGTATCTACGTTAGCCGTTGCTTCGTCGAGGATGAGAATACTAGGGTCTGCCAAGAAGGCACGGGCGATGGTAATCAATTGGCGTTGACCTTGAGATAGGTCATCACCACCTTGTTTGAGCACTGTATCATAACCATTTGGCAAGGTACGGATAAAGTGATCTGCCATGGCAAGCTTTGCTACATATTCGATTTCCTGACGAGTAGCATTTGGCTTACCGTAGCCGATGTTATCAGCAATAGTGCCTGTGAAAATCCATGCATCTTGCAATACCATGCCTACCGTATTATGTAAGCTTTCACGAGATACGTCACGAATGTCGACGCCATCAATGGTGATACGGCCTTTCATAATATCGTAAAAGCGCATGATGAGGTTCACCAAGGTTGATTTACCAGCACCTGTAGGCCTACGATGGCCACCATGGAGCCGCCAGGAATATGGATATTGATATTCCTCATAAACACATTGGATGGTGTATAGCCAAAATCAACATGTTCAAAGTCGATAGTGCCTGTATGCGTTATAGGATTCGAGGTATTAGCCATTATAGAGGAATCCGAGTCAATCGTATCTGTGTTAATAGGGGATTTACTATTAGATAACACAAGTTTTCCATTATCGATTTCAGATGGTGTATCTATGACCTCATAAATACGGCCTAAAGCGGCGGTAGTTTCTTGAAATTTTGTCATAATGTAGGAACTACGAGATAGAGGATCCGATACTTGGCCTACATAGAGGAAGAATGCCTGGATATCACCGATAGAAATAGCACCACGCAACACCATGAGGCCCCCTTGAATAGCGACGAGGCAATAGGTGAATTGATTTAGAAATTTTACAAGAGGTTCTACAAGCTGACTGGTAAAAGCAGCGCTTCGCATACTTTTAAATAGATTTTCATTCAGCACCTGTACTTGGTCCGTCGTAGTATCTTCTAGGCTAAAGGTTTGAATGATTGGTTTTCCTACAACAATTTCTTCAATGCCACTATTGAAAGCGCCTAAGGCATTCTGATTTCTAAGGTACACGCGGCGCGCTCGTTTAGATAGCCACGTTAAACATACGATGCCGACTAGTATAATACCGATAATGGAGGCCCCTAATATAGGGCTAATCCAAAGCATCATAGCAGTAGCACCAATAATGCCGATAATGGCGGATACAAGGCCTGGTACGCCTTCGCCTATTGTTTCTGCTACAGTATCTAAATCAGACGTAAGGCGGCTTAGTAAATCGCCCCGCTGGTGATCGTGAAAGTACTCGATAGGCAATGAGTATAAATGAGTACTCATGCGTGTACGTAAAGCGAGTACTGTCTTTGAACCGATAGAGGCCATCATGTATTCCCCAAAGTAGGTGAATAAGGCATGCCCACTATAGATGGCAATGAGCCAGAGGATGATTGTATCAATAGAGGCAAAGATAGTATTGATATCTTGATCTGTTTGTAATCCACTAACAATAGCATCTACCACTTTACCAAGTAACACTGGAGCGGAAACCTCAAATATAGCTGCAGTAATAAGTGCTAAGATGAGGAGCGAGAGCCAGCCCCATTGGCTTTTAGATTCGACTAGGAAACGACGTAATGGGCTCATGCTGTCACCTCCTGAGATGCTAAAATCTGTTGATATACAGTAGAGGTAGTCGCTAGCTCATCATGTGTGCCATATCCTGCAACTTGACCTCTGTTGATGATTAGAATATGGTCTGCTTTTTTTGCGGCGCTTACCTTTTGCTCCACAGAAATGAGGGCTGGTCGATTGTCCTTTTGTAACTCCTCTTGTAGTGCTGTACGAACAGCACGTTCTGTAGTGCCATCTAGGGCGGAAAAGCTATCGTCGAATATGAATAAATCAGGTTTACGCACTAAGGCTCTAGCCATGGCAAGGCGCTGTCGTTGACCACCAGATAGATTGGTACCACCTTGGGAAATCATATACTGGTAACCACCTTCAAGGCGATTGATAAACTCATCTGCCTTAGCCAAGTGGCATGCATTTTCTACATCTTCTACTAACAGTACTTGTCCTGATGCGGCTCCATATCGAACATTCATATCGATAGTTCCGGTAAACAAATAAGCCTTTTGCGGTACATAGCCAATATGAGCGCGCAAGTCATCTACATTCCACTCATAAATGGACTTACCTTTAAAGAGAATATCACCTGATTCAATAGAGAAGAGACGAGGAATAAGATTGGTGATTGTGCTTTTACCAGATCCAATATCACCCATAATCGCTAAAGTTTCGCCGTGATGTACCGTAAAGGAGATATTTTCCAGTGCAGGGGACTCAGCATTATCGTAACGGAAGGTAACGTTGCGGAATTCCAAAATTGGTGTATTATCGGTTGCGGTTGCGGTTGCGGTTGCGGTTGCGGTTGCGGTTGCGGTTGCGGTTGTGGTTGCGGTTGCGGTTCCTGTTCCTGTAGAGGTTTTGTAGCTTCCTTGATTAGTAGAATGCTTAGTAGATTGAGACATTGAATTGGTAATACTACTAGCATATGGTTCAGGGAATGTATCGGTATTTTCGTGTTCTAACAACTCACGAATACGAGCATAGCACACGATAGCTTCCGGGATGTCGATGATTACGAATATGGCCATGAGCATGCTCAATAGGATGAGGTTTGCATACTCGATAACAGCCATGATATCACCAACCTGTAGGGAGCCTATGCTGACATTGTAGCCGCCGAACCAGAGAATAGCTACGGTACTCATATTAAATAGAATGAGTATGGTCGGTAAACCGATGGCAAAGGTTTGGCGCAGTTTTTTGTTCAGTCGGGCGGACTCTGTGAAAATAACAATTTCCTTGTCGTTTTCGTAGGTTCTCCTGTTGAAAGCTCTGATAACAGGCATACCTACGATATGATCTCGAACCAGATCAGTAATATCATCTAGCTTTAATTGCATAGCTTTGATAATTGGCAAGGCGCGACTTTCAATAAAGATAATGGTAAGTATCATGCAAGCCATAACGGCAAGGATGACGAGACCTAGTTGCCAGCTCTTATAGAAGGTAAGTCCTAGACCGACGCAAATCATGAGTGGCATAGGGAGGATCATATTTAAACCTTCTCCGAGAACAGATTGAATTTTTTCTACGTCCCTGCTTGTGCGCATCAATATAGTGCCGGTACCAAAGTGCGTAAAGTCACGGAGTGAAAAGCATTGTAATGCTTTTACTAGATCGTCACGCAATACCTTGCCTACAGATGCTGAGATATGAGCACTCATAGCAACGCCTAGAATAGCGGATAGGACGGTTAGTAGTGCCACAACAAGCATGTTTATGCTAGAGCTGGTAATCATCTCTAGGTCGCCTTTGAGGACACCATCATTGATGATGGTTGCCGTTAATGTTGGTATATATAATGTGCCTGCCACGGTGAGTAAGGAAAGAAGCGATACTATGGCAGCAGGAAACCATAAGGGGGTTTTATATAATGCATAAATGGTTTCATGTGAATCCTTTTGATAAATCAATAATTTTTGATATTTATATTATATTGCATAAAATTAAAATTATCTAGTAGGATGAAATTTATTACTAAAAGTTTATTATCAATTAATAAGTATTATGATTGAGTTTATATCATTTTATTAAAATTTTTGATATACTAAATAGGCAATTTTTGCAATTTTTGTTTTGAAGTAGTAAGGAGAGTTTCTAATGAAGTTGAATTGGAAATTATTCGCACCGCTTGTAGTAGCTATTATTGTATGGCTCATCGGTGCTCCTGAAGGTCTTAGCGCAAATTCTTGGATTTATGTAAGTATTTTCGCAGGCCTCGTGGTAGGGTTGATTTTAGAACCAATGCCACCAGCTTTTATCGGTATCATTGCTGTTACCGTGTCTATGTTGTTTAAGGTTGGTCCTGCCCCTGTGGTAGATAAAGCAACCGGTGTCGCTAAGGCGATTACTGATGCGCAAGCTATCAGCTGGGGTCTTAGTGGTTTCTCTAATGCCATCGTATGGTTGATCTTTGCCGCTTTCATGATTGGTATTGGTTATGAAAAACTCTGGCCTTGGTCGTCGTATTGCTTTGTTCCTCGTAGCAAAGCTTGGCAAGTCCTCTTTAGGTCTTGGTTATGCTATCGCTATTACGGACCTTGTATTGGCGCCGTTCATCCCAAGTAATGCGGCTCGTTCTGGTGGTACCATTTATCCAATCGTATCTAGTATTTGTCCAATGTTTGATTCCTATCCAGATAAGAACCCTCGTAAAATTGGCTCCTATTTGAACTGGGTAGCGTTGGCAACTACATGTGTATCTAGCTCTATCTTTTTGACTGGTGCAGCGCCAAACCCATTGGCTCTAGAATTGTCAGCTAAATCTGGTATCGTAGCGGCGAACTGGGGCACATGGTTCCTCGCATTCTTGCCAGTAGGCCTTATCTTGTTCATCATCACTCCATTGTTGACCTATGTATTCTGCAAGCCAGAGGTGAAAGGCTCCCCTGAAATTGCAGCATGGGCAAAGGATGAGTATAAGAAACTAGGCTCCATGACACGCAGTGAAATCTTCATGGCCTTAATTTCTGTATTGGCTCTTGTGTTGTGGATTGGTGCTTCTACATTCAAAGTAAAACCCTACAACAACAGCTTTGATTGTTATTATTTTGATGATTTTTCACTAAGATTATGACATGGCAAGACTTCCTTGCTAACAAACCAGCATGGAATGTTTTGACTTGGTTTGCTACACTCGTACCTATGGCTTCTGGCCTTAAAAATGTAGGCTTCTTAGATTGGCTTGCTAAATCTGCTGGTGGTTCTTTGGTTTCTTTAGATCCTACAATGGCAGTTCTTGGTTTGTTATTAGCATTCTGCTTGCTTCGTTACTTCTTTTGCATCTGGTACTGCTTATGTAACAGCTATGGTAGGCTTGTTTGCTACTTTAATTCTTCAAATTCCTGGCGTTGATCCAGCGCAAGTTATGTTGATTCTGTTAGTACCTATGGGGATTATGGGTATCCTTACACCATATGGTACTGGTCATAGCCCAATCTGGTTTGCTAGTGGCTATAATAAAGGCCCTGAATTCTGGAAATTGGGCGCTATCTTTGGGATTATCTACCTCGCGATCTTTATCGTGGTGGGGATTCCATGGATTCAGTTCGTAATGCCACTTTTAGGATAATTAAATAGAGCCCCTCGTAGCATTCTGCTCGCTCTCCATCCCTTGCAAGTCGAGCTTACAGAACACTACGAGGGGCTTTCCTTATATCCGAAAATGGCATAGCTCACTTCGGGAGGGCAAGTCGCTTAGTAGATACAATGCGGCTTCTTTTTTTATCCTGAAAATGGCAA